>Ga0308167_1000228_pt1 | contig 122244 bp, 100 predicted proteins | sample PhyCR1_2_FD_202138 | JGI IMG/M metagenome (GOLD analysis project Ga0308167, IMG submission 202138) | Phyllosphere microbial communities from UC Gill Tract Community Farm, Albany, California, United States - DLSLRC.R1 | ecosystem: Host-associated > Plants > Phyllosphere > Unclassified | place...
GACCAGATGGTCCGCGGCACGGTCATCCTGCCGCACGGCACGGGCAAGACCGCCCGCGTCATCGTCTTCGCCGTGGGCGCTGCGGCCGAGGCCGCCATCGCCGCCGGTGCCGACGAGGTCGGTGGCGACGAGCTCATCGCGAAGGTCGCCGAGGGCTACACCGCCTTCGACTCCGCCGTCGCGACGCCGGAGCTCATGGGCAAGGTCGGTCGTCTCGGCAAGGTGCTCGGCCCGCGTGGCCTCATGCCGAACCCGAAGACCGGCACCGTGACCCCGAACGTGGCGCAGGCCGTCAACGACATCAAGGGCGGCAAGATCGAGTTCCGCGTCGACAAGCACGCCAACGTGCACTTCGTCGTCGGCAAGGCCTCGTTCACGCCGGAGCAGCTCGACGAGAACATCTCGGCCGCGCTCGAGGAGATCGTCCGCCTCAAGCCGTCCGCGTCGAAGGGCCGCTACATCATGAAGGGCGCCGTCTCGACGACGTTCGGACCGGGCATCCCGCTCGACGTCAACGCCATCTGATCGACTGATCAGCTCAGGAGGACCCGCACCGATCGGTGCGGGTCCTCCTGCGTTCCCGGGGGTCCGACCGGATACCGTGGCCTCGTGCGGACCCTCGTGAACTCCCTCCGGCTCGTCGCCGTGATCGCGGTCGTCGCTGCGGTCCTCGCGCAGTGGCTCGTGACCTCCCGGACGCCGGACTACCTGTTCTGGAACTTCTTCGGCTACTTCACGATCCAGTCGAACCTCATCGTCGCGGTGGCCTTCGCGCTGACCCTCGTGGCAGCAGCGCGACGGCAGCGCAGCAACCTGCTGCTCGCCGGGTTCCGGGGTGCGGCGACGGTGTACATCGCCACGACGGGCGTCGTCTACAACACGCTGCTCGTCGGGGCCTCGGTGTCGAACACGGTGCCGTGGTCGAACGACGTGCTGCACAAGGTGGTCCCGCTGTACGCCGTGCTCGACTGGCTGGTGTTCTCCGACCGGGCGCGGCTGCTCCTCCGGCACGTCTGGTGGTTCCTGGTCTACCCGGCGGTCTGGCTCGTCGTGGTGCTCGTCCGCGGCGCGACCGACGGGTGGGTCCCGTACCCGTTCCTGGACCCTGCGCAGGGCTACGGCGTGGTGGCGCTGTACTGCCTCGGCGTCGCGGTGTTCATCGGCCTCATGGGGATCCTCGTGGTGGGGATGAGCCGGCTGCGTCTGCTGCGGGTCTAGACCCGGAAGGTCCGGAGCTTGTCGAGCACGAGGTCCGCGAGCTGGACGAGCCCGCGGATCTGGTCGTCGTCGCGGTCGACCCACCGGCACTCGGGTTCGTCGGCGACGGGCACGAAGTCGTCGTGGCGCTCCCACACGAACAGGGTGCGGTCGGCCCCCAGGACGTACTGCTGCCACCAGACCTGGCGCAGGTAGTGCCGGGGGATGCTCCGCCAGCCCTTGCCCGTGGTCTTGATCTCGGCGAGCACGAGTCGGTCCGACGCGTCGTGGCCGACGCCGTCGGGGGTCGCCAGGTGCGCGCGGTTCGTGCTCGCGTGGAAGAGGTGGGCCGACGGCTCGATGCCGTGCGTGGCCGCGACCCAGGCGGCGATCACGGGCTCACGGTCCTTGCCGTGCTCGGTCCAGGCGTTGCCCGAGAACCGGGAGCCGTACCGCTTCTCGGCGACGACGGTCTCGACCGCGCGCAGCGACGCGAGCCGTGCGACGTCGGTCGCGGTGATGCCCATCGCGCGGGCGCGGAGCCACGCCACCCGGTCGGACGAGTGCGCGACGATCCGCTCGGTGTGCCCGCGGAGCGCGGTGAACGCGTCGTGGCCACCGGGCGCGGACCGCGGGCCCGCGGCAGGACGACCGACGGGAGCAGCGTCGCGTGCAGCCGACCGCACGGCGGACGTGGCCGGCGCGGCGGAGGCGGGGAGGGCCTCCAGACCGGGGTCCAGGTCGCCCCACAGGGTGGGCTGCACGATCGTCACCGGACGATTGTCACCCCGCGGGCCGACACGGCGCGAACCGACGCGCGCGGCGTCCGCCCTCAGGAGACGAGCTGACGGCCCTCGGCGGGGGCGACGAGCTCGTCGACGCCGGCGGGGGAGAGCGCGTAGTCGAGGGCGAGCACGGCTGCGCCCTGCAGGGCGGCGACGGAGCCCGCACGGGACTGCGCGATCACGAGGTGCTCGGTGGCGAGGGGCATCGAGCGGGCGTAGACGACCTCGCGGACACCGGCGAGCAGGTGCTCCCCGGCACGGGTGATGGAGCCGCCGAGCGTGATCACGGACGGGTTGACGAGCGAGACACAGGTCGCGAGGACCTCGCCGATGTCCCGGCCGGCCTGTCGGACGGCCCCGATCGCGTCGAGTTCCGACCGGTTCACCAGGTCGATGACGTCGCCGCTGGTGTGCACGTCGTGGCCCTTCGCCCGCAGGGCGCGGGCGATGGCCGGGCCGGAGGCGACGGCCTCGAGGCAGCCGGTGTTGCCGCAGTGGCACGGCACGTCGCCCGCGCGGGACACGCGCACGTGACCGATGTCGCCCGCCGTGCCCTGCGCGCCCCGGCGGAGCTGCCCGTCGGAGACGATGCCCGAGCCGATGCCGGTCGCGACCTTCACGAACAACAGGTGGTCCAGGTCCGGCCAGCCGTACGCCCGTTCGCCGAGCGCGGCGATGTTCACGTCGTTGTCGACCAGCACGTGCGCGGCGACGTGGCCGCGCAACCAGCCGGGGACGTCGAAGCCGTCCCAGCCCGGCATGATCGGCGGGTTCGCCGGGCGCCCGGTGGAGAACTCGACCGGGCCGGGGACGCCGATGCCGATAGCGACGACGTCGTCGCGCCGCCGACCGACCTCGTCGAGCAGTTCGTCGACGGTCTCGACCAGCCACGTGAGGGTGGGGACCGGGCCGGCGGCGATGTCGATCGCGGCCTCCCGCGTCGCCAGCGGGGCCCCGACGAGGTCGGTCACGGCGACCCGCCCGTGCGAGGCACCGAGGTCGGCGGCCACGACGAGGCGTGCGCGCGGGACGAGGGCGACCTGGGCGGGGGGACGGCCGCCGGTCGACGCGGCGGTCTCCACGGGGCCCACGAGCCCCACGTCGACGAGGGCGTCCAGGCGCACGGCGATCGTCGAGCGCGCGAGTCCCGTCAGGGCGGCGAGCTCCGCCCGGGTCCGCGGCACACCGTCGCGGAGGATCTGGAAGAGTTCGCTCGCTCCGACCGGCGGCGACGCTGCCGTCCGGGTGAAGTCGATCATGTCGGGAGTGAAGCACACATCGAACGCGCCACGCAACGAAGACTGTCGAGGACTTCGCAACTTCTGCTTGACCGCCGACAGAAGCGGCCATAGTGTGACGCTCGATCACTGACGATCCACCATCTCGACGAGGAGAACCCCTGGTGACACAACCCCTGTCGGTCCAGCTCTACACGGTGCGGGACGCCCTCTCGGCGGACCTGCCGGGCACGCTCCAGCGCATCGCGTCCATCGGCTACACGAACGTCGAGGCCTTCGGCTTCGTCGACCGCGCCGAGGAACTGCGCGACGCCCTGGCGGCCGCTGGCCTGCAGGCACCGAGCGGCCACGCCCGTCTGCTGGACGCCGGGGAGCAGGACCTCGAGCGCATCCTCCACGCCAGCGTCACCGTCGGGCTGGGGACGCTCATCGACCCGCACATCGACGAGGCCCGCTGGACGACCCGCGAGGACGTCGAGGCCGTCGCCCGCGAACTCAGCGCACTGGCTCCCCGCGCCGCCGACCACGGACTCGTGCTCGGCTACCACAACCACGCGTTCGAGTTCTCGAACCGCATCGACGGCGTGAGCGCCTACGAGGTCTTCGCCGACGCGCTGTCCGACGACGTCGTCCTCGAGCTCGACACCTACTGGGTGACGGTCGGTGGCGACGACCCGGTCGCGATCCTCGGCAAGTACGGCGACAAGGTGCAGTTCCTGCACGTCAAGGACGGCGACGGCTCGCACGACGACGAGAAGCAGGTCGCGGTGGGCAACGGCGTCATGCCGATCCGCGACATCGTCGCCGCGGCGCCGGACGCCCAGCACGTCGTCGAGCTCGACGGCCACGAGGGCGACGTGTTCCAGGCCGTCGCCGACTCGTACACGTTCCTGCAGGGGGTCCGCGCATGACCGACACGACGACCGCGGCGGGCGCGCAGCAGTCCGACGACGCCGCGCGCCGCACCGGCCCGGTCGGGGTCGGCGTCATCGGGGCCGGGGTCATCTCCGACCAGTACCTGTCGAACCTCACGGTCTTCCCCGACGTCGAGGTCCGGTTCATCGCCGACATCGACGAGGCACGTGCCGCCGCCCAGGCCGAGAAGTGGGGCGTCGCCGGATCGGGATCGGTGGAGGAGCTCCTCGCCGACGACGACGTCGAGATCGTCGTGAACCTGACCATCCCGGCCGCGCACGTCGAGGTCGCCCTCCGCGCCCTCGCCGCGGGCAAGCACGTCTGGGGCGAGAAGCCCTACGCGCTCGACCGTTCCAGCGCGGCCGAGCTCCGGGACGCGGCGCGCGCCGCCGGCAGGACCGTCAGCGTCGCGCCGGACACGTTCCTCGGCGCCGGACTGCAGACCGCCCTCCGGACGATCCGCGACGGTCGGATCGGCACGCCGCTGAACGGTCTGACGCTCTTCCAGAGCCCCGGCCCGGAGTCGTGGCACCCGAGCCCCGAGTTCCTGTTCGCGGACGGCGCCGGCCCGCTGTTCGACATCGGCCCGTACTACATCACCACCCTGGTGCAGGCGTTCGGACCCGTCGCGAAGGTCACCGCCACCGCCTCGAAGTCCCGTGCCACCCGCACGATCGGCTCGGGTCCGAAGGCCGGGACGGAGTTCCCCGTCGACGTGCCGACGAACCACTCGGCGCTGATCCAGTTCGAGGACGGCGGGAGCGCGCAGAGCGTGTTCTCGTTCGAGTCCGACCGTGGCCGCACCGGCTTCGTCGAGATCGCGGGGGAGACGGGGACCGTCGTGTTCCCGGACCCGAACGACTTCGACGGCGACACCGAGCTGTACGTGCTCGGCGCCGACGAGCCCGAGACGATCCCCGCCGTCGGGTCCACCTACTCGCGGGGGACGGGCGTGGTCGACCTGGCCCGCTCCCTCCGTGCGGGTGAGGAGAACCGGGTCCCCGGCGACCTCGCCTTCCACGTCCTCGACGTGATGGTCTCCATCGCCGAGGCGGCAGAACGTGGTGAGACGGTGCTCGTGGAGAGCACCGTCGCACCCTCCCCGACCCTCCCCGAGGGCTGGGACCCCGCGGAGTCGACCCTGTCCTGACCGGACGCGCCGGCGTCCGTCCGCGGACGACGGCACACCCGGGCAGGGCATCGGGACGACCCCGCACGCCGGTGACGGCGACGTCGACCGGCACGCACACAGCAGCACCCGACACGTACACCCCTTCGCACCATCTCAACGACGAGAAAGTAGAGAGTCATGCGCACTGCCATCCGCGCACTGGCCATCACCGCGGCCGCGGCACTCACCGTGACCGGCCTGGCGGCCTGCTCCTCCGGGTCGTCCGGTTCCTCCGGCGACTCGAAGACGCTCACGTACTGGGCGTCCAACCAGGGCACGTCCCTGCAGAACGACAAGGAGGTGCTCACCCCCGTCCTCGAGAAGTTCACCAAGGAGACCGGGATCAAGGTGGACCTCCAGGTCATCGGCTGGAACGACCTGCAGACGAAGATCACCACCGCCGTCACCTCGGGCCAGGGCCCGGACGTGGTCAACATCGGCAACACCTGGGCGACGTCGCTCCAGGCCACCGGCGCCTTCCAGGAGTTCGGTGACTCGGAGATGGAGGCGATCGGCGGTGCCGACAAGTTCGGCAAGGTCGCGCTGTCCACCGGTGGTGCTCCGGGCAAGACCGTCACGAGCGTCCCGCTCTACGGCCTCGCCTACGGCCTGTACTACAACAAGCAGATGTTCAAGGACGCCGGCCTCGAGGCACCCACCACGTGGGAGGAGCTGACCGCCGACGCGAAGAAGCTCACCACCGACGGCAAGTACGGCTTCACCATCGCCGGTGGCTCGTACACCGAGAACGCGCACTTCGCCTTCATCAACTCGGCGCAGAACGGCGGCGAGTGGTTCGACGAGGACGGCAACCCGACGTTCACCCAGAAGGCGAACGTCGACGGCATCAAGCGTTACCTCGACCTGATGCAGTCCGACAAGGCGGTCAACACCTCGAACGCGCAGTACGACAACGGCACGCAGGCGGTGTCGGACTTCGCGAACAAGAAGGCCGCGATGATGCTGACGCAGAACAACGCGAACGCCACGATCACGTCGAACGGCATGTCCGCCGACGACTTCGGCGTGGTGCCCTTCCCGGCACCCGAGGGCGCGAAGGACATCGCCTCCTTCCCCGCCGGCATCAACCTGTCGGTCTTCAAGAACACGAAGAACAAGGACGGTGCGCTGAAGTTCGTCAAGTACATGACGAGCGAGGACACCCAGACGACGCTCGACAAGCCGTACTCGGCCCTGCCGGTGCTCGCCTCGGCTGCCGACTCGGTCTCCGACGAGCAGACGAAGACGTTCCTCGACATCTACAACAACAAGGCGAAGCCGCTCCCGCTGGTGCCCGCCGAGGACCAGTTCGAGTCGACCGTCGGCAAGGCGATGAACGACATGTTCGCCAAGATCGCCACCGGCGGCACGGTGTCCGACAGCGACATCAAGACGGCCCTGCAGACCGCGCAGGACCAGGTCTCGCAGTCGGTCGGCTAGTCGGCCGGGAGGCCCGGGGTGCGTCCGCAGGACGCGCCCCGGGCCTCGCCCCTCCACACCCGGCCCCGCGCCGGGGGTGAGCGCATCGGCTCACGCACGCCGCGCCTCCCGTCCGCTGCCACGGACCCGCGCGAAGCACCGATCCCCCTCCTGCCGGAAGGCCCCCACCCATGACCACCTCGGTCCTGCCCGACTCCGAGCGCATCGACCTGACCCACACGAAGGCACCGACCCTGTCGGGGCCGCAGCCGGGCCGGAAGCCGAAGCGCCACTGGCTGCCGTACGCGCTCGTCGCGCCGGCGGTCCTCTTCGAGCTGCTCATCCACATCGTGCCGATGCTCACCGGCATCTGGATCTCGTTCGTCCAGCTCACCAAGTACTTCATCGCGAACTGGGGAGCCGCGCCCTTCGCCGGGCTGCGGAACTACTCGGTCGCCATCGACTTCGACCAGGCCATCGGCAAGGGCGTCCTCAACTCGTTCCTCATCACCTGCGGCTACACGGTCATCGTCGTCGCGCTGGCGTGGACCTTCGGCATGGCTGCGGCGGTCGCGCTGCAGAAGCCCTTCAAGGGCCGCGGGCTCTTCCGCACGCTCTTCCTCGTGCCGTACGCGCTGCCGATGTACGCCGGCATCATCACCTGGAAGTTCATGTTCCAGCGGGACTCGGGTGCCGTGAACCACGTCCTCGTCGACCAGCTCGGACTCTTCGGTGGGCAGGGACCGTTCTGGCTGATCGGCTCGAACGCGTTCGTCTCGGTCGTCGTCGTCGCGATCTGGAAGACCTGGCCGTTCGCGTTCCTCATGCTCATGGCGGGCCTGCAGTCGGTGCCGAACGACGTGTACGAGGCCGCGTCGGTGGACGGTGCGAAGCCCTTCCGCCAGTGGCGCTCCATCACGCTGCCGATGGTCCGTCCGGTCAACGTGACGCTCGTGCTCGTGATGTTCCTCTGGACGTTCAACGACTTCAACACGCCGTACGTGCTGTTCGGCTCGACCGCGCAACCGCCGGCCGCCGACCTGCTCAGCTTCCACATCTACAACGCGTCGTTCATCACCTGGAACTTCGGTTCCGGCGCCGCGATGAGCGTGCTGCTCCTCATCTTCCTGCTCATCGTCACGGGCATCTACCTGGCCGTGACCAACCGGAGGTCCGTCCGTGCGTGAAACAATGGGCGCCAAGTCCTTCAAGGTCGTCACGATCGTCCTGTTGACGTTGTTCACGGTCGTCCCGCTCTACGTGATGATCACCACGGCGATGAAGCCGCTCGGCGACGTGCAGGACAACTTCACGTGGATCCCGACCAACATCACCCTCCAGCCGTTCATCGACATGTGGTCGACGGTGCCGCTGGCGAAGTACTTCGTGAACTCGCTCGTGGTCTGCACGATCGCGACGCTGTTCTCGCTGATCATCGCCACGTTCGCCGCGTACGGTGTCTCGCGCTGGAACTTCAAGGGCAAGAGCACCTTCACCACCGCGGTGCTCTCCACCCAGATGTTCCCGGGCGTGCTGTTCCTGCTGCCGCTGTTCCTCATCTTCACGAACCTCGGCAACGCGCTCGGCATCCAGCTCGTCGGGTCGTGGCTCGGCCTGATCATCACCTACCTGACGTTCACGCTGCCGTTCTCGATCTGGATGCTGTCCGGGTACTTCGAGACGATCCCGCGGGAGCTCGACGAGGCCGCGATGGTCGACGGCTCCGGCCCGATGGGCGCGCTGTTCCGGGTCATCCTGCCCTCGGCGCGACCCGGTCTCGTCGCGGTCGGCATCTACTCGTTCATGACCGCGTGGGGTGAGGTCCTCTTCGCCTCGGTGATGACGAACGGCGACGGGCAGCTGCTCGCGAACGGTCTGCAGCAGTACTCCACGCAGACGAACGTGTACTGGAACCAGATCATGGCGGCGTCGCTCGTCGTCTCGATCCCGGTCGTGGTGGCGTTCCTCGTCGTGCAGCGTCAGTTCGTGGCCGGTCTGACCGCGGGTGCGGTGAAGTAGGCGCTCCCGGCCGGCCCGGCCGGGCTCGGCTGGCGGGCCCGGCCGGCCTACCCGAGACTCGGCTCGGCGGACAGTTTCGCGGGACTTCGCCCGTGGAACTGTCCGCCGGGCCGAGTCTCGTCGGTGCGTGGTCCGATGCGACAGGATGGACAGATGACGGGGACGCGAGGACGGCAGCTGCTGCCGGGGCAGAGCAGCCGGGTGCACGTGTACGACGTCGAGACCCGGACGTCGAGACTCGTGTTCTCGTCGGACCGGGTGCTCGTCGAGGCGCCGAACGTGCGCGACGACGGCACGCTCGTGCTGAACGGGGACGGGGACCTCTGGCTCCTGACCCCGCCGGCGACGGGCAGCGACACGGTGCTCGACGAGACCGCCCTCGTCCGCGTGCCGATGCCGGGCGTGGACGAGATCAACAACGACCACGTGCTCGACCCCGGCGGCGACTCCGTGGTGGTGAGCGCCCGCGACGGCGAGCTGTACCGGGTCCCGCTGCCCGAGGGCGGGTCGGCGGCCCGCATCACCGACACCGCCGCGGTGCTGCCGATCGTCCGGAAGTACTACCTGCACGGCATCGCCCCCGACGGCTCGGCCCTCGCGGCGATCGTGGGGGAGCGCACGCCGGAGGGGGTCTGGACGACCGACGTCGCCCTCGTCGACGCAGCGTCCGGCGACACGACCTTCCTCACGCGGGACCCCCACCCGGACGACGGGTGCGCGATCACGCCGGACGGCGCCACCGTCCTGTTCAACACCGAGCGGTTCACGCCGGGTACCGCGCAGCTCGCGTCGCTCCGGCTCGGGGCCCGCGACGGAGCGGGCGACGGCGCTGCGGACGACCCCGGTGTGGGCGGTCCCGTGCAGATCACCGCCGACGCCCGCGTGAACTGGTTCCCGCACCTGTCCCCGGACGGCGCGCACCTGCTCTACCTGTCGTACGGCCCCGGCGTGCAGGGGCACCCCGCCGACCACCGGGTCGAGCTGCGGCTGCTGCCCGGGGTCCTGGCCCGGGGCGCGCGGATCGCCGTCGTGCCCGAGACCCTCGTCGCGCTCGACGGCGGCCAGGGCACGGTCAACGTCCCGCCGTGGTCGCCCGACTCGCGCTGGTTCGCGTACTGCGACTACCCCGTCACCTGAGCGCGTCGGGCCGCTCCGCGGGAGTCTGCGCAAGGACCCGCACCGCACGACGCCACGTCGGCGACTGCTCGCAGCGGTGTCGCCGTGCGGGCAGCCGCCGACGTTGCGTTCCGCGGCAGGGGCGGGCGGGGGCCGGAGGGGCGGGTCAGCCGGCGTCGCCGTAGGTGCGACGGAGGTGCTCCGCGTACCCACCGGGGGTCCGGCCGGCGAAGCGTCCGCTCGTGACCACCGGGAGCTCGGTCGTCGCCCGGACGTCGAGCCCGAGTGCCCGTGCCCGGTCCACCAGCCGGACGTCCTCGTGCTCGGGCACGGGGTCGAAGCCGCCCAACGCGGTGTCGGCGTCCGCCCGCACGCCGAGGTTCGCGCCGTGCACGTGCCCGAGGGTCGCCCCGGGCGAGTGTGCCGCCCGCCAGCGGTCGAGCACCGCGGGGTCGAGGTCGTCCGGGTCGGGGACGACCGCGCCGACGAGCAGGTGCGCCCCGGCGAGCAGGGCGTCCACCTGCTGCACGAGCCAGTCCGGGTGGACGCGCGAGTCGGCGTCGGTGTGCGCGAACCAGTGTCGGCCGGGCGGGGTCGCCCGGGCGAGGGTCCTCGCGTGCGCGGTGCCGAGTGCCCGCGCGCGACCCACGCCGACGCGCGACGAGGTCCTGACGTGCAGGCGACCCGTCCGCCACACGGGGTCCGCCTGCCGCGCCGTCCCGACGATGCCGGCCGTGCCGTCCGTGCAGCCGTCGAGGACGAGCGTCACGGCGGCCCGGGTCGACGGGTGCGCGTCGTGGAGTGACGTGACGGCGGTCGCCAGTGCGTCGAGGGCGGCGCGGACGGAGGTCTCCTCGTCGTGCACGGGGACGACGACGTCGATGCGGGTGGCGCTCACCGGACGAGCCCCTCGGCCCGGGCGACCGAGGTGACGGCGGGTCCCGGCAGCACACTGAGCACGAAGTCCTCCTCGACGTGCCGGACGAGTGCGGGCCGCGGCCAGCGGGCGGCCAGCCGCGCGTCCACCGTGTCGCCGTCGGTCACCGCGTCGTCGTCCGGGTGGCGCCAGTGGCAGGCGACGAGCACGCCGTCGTCGTCGAGCGTCTCGAGCACCCGGTCGACGGTGCGGTCGAGGTCGTCCGGCGACAGGTAGTAGCCGACCTCCGAGAGCACCACCAGGTCCCACCGGCCGTCCGGCCACTCGGCGGGGAACGCGGCGGTCTCGAACCGGGCGCCCGGTGCCCGTCGCTCCGCCCGCTCGATCGCGGCGGCAGCGACGTCCGTGCCGAGGACCGCGTCCGCGCGCTCGGTGAGGGCCGCGGTGAGCACGCCGGTCGCGCAGCCGAGCTCGAGCGCCGACCGGAAGCGGGGACGGGGGAGTGCGGCCAGGGTGACGGCGCGCTTCCGTTGCTCGTACCAGGAGCCGTCGAAGTCCCACCCCTCGGGCTTCCGCGCGTAGTGCGCGTCGAAGGAGTCCCCGGAGCGCGACCGCACCGGCGCGAACAGCCACTCCTCGACCCGCAGGTGGTGCGCCGCGTGACGGTCGTCGACGATCGCCTCGTCCCCGGGTGCTGCCGACAACGGCAGCGTCTGCGACGGGTAGGCGGCCAGCGCCCGGGCCTTCCGGTCACGGACGTCCGCGTCGAGGGTGAGCGTGCGGGCCCGGTCCCACGGTGCGGTCGGAGCAGCCGGGTCGTCCCAGTGCCAGGCCCACACCGGGTACGCGAGCAGGTCGGTGCCCGGCGTCGCGTCGACCACCTGCTCCGCGACCTCGCCGGCGATCCGGTGGTCGCGGTGTCCGTCCCCGCGCCAGGGCGCGACGACGAGCGTCGGACGCGGCGCCCCGGCGAGACGGTGCTCGAGTGCGGCGCGCAGCACGTCGACGTGTTCCCGCACCGCGCCGTCGGGCACGTCGAGCTCGGTCGCGCCGGCCGTCGGGTGCAGCACGCGCAGCGCGGCCCGGAACTCGGCGGCGCGACGGGGCGCGAGCTCGGCGGGTGTCACCGTGGGGGAGTCCGGGTGCGAGCGCTCGCCGCGGGTGACGAGCAGCACGTGGACGGGGATGCCGGCGTCCGCGGCCGTCGCGATCAGGCCACCGGCGCCGAGGGTCTCGTCGTCGGGGTGCGGCGCGACGACGACCACCGAGCCGACACCGTGCAGGTCGACCGGCACCGCGGGCACCGAGCGGAGGAACGCCGTCCACGCCGCGGGATCGGTCCCGGGTTCGCGGTGGTCGAAGCTCACCACGCGACACCGCCGCGTTCGGTGACGATGCGTCCGACCCGGGCGAGGTCGCGCTCCCCGTGGTCCTGCAGCACGTAGAGCCCGAGGTCGGCGACCCGTGCGGCGACCGCGGGGTCGCTCGTCAGCGGGGCGGGGCCGAGCGTCGCGACGACGCGCTGCGACACGGCGTCGACCGCGCGACGGACCCGCGACCGCGTGACCTGCGCCACGAGCGACCAGTCGGTGTCGTCGTCCGACCCGGCCGCGTCGATCCGGGCGGCGGCGGTCGCCAGGGCGTCCTCGGCGTCGGCGAGGTCGAGGACCGTCGCGCCGAGCGCTGCCCGGAGCAGTTCGGCGTCGGGTCGGGCCGCCGCCGCGGACCGCAGCAGCCGGGCGAGCCCGACGGCTCCGCCCCACCAGCAGGCCGCGACGCCGATGCCGCCCCACGCGAAGCCCGGGCGGGTGAGGTACCAGCCGGGTGCGCCGACCGCGGTCGCCCGGACGCCGGTGCAGTCGACCGGGCCGCTCGGGACGTCGGGCATCCCGCGCGCGACCCAGGCATCGTCGTGCGCCGTGACACCGTCCTGTCGCAGGTCGACCGCGAACAGCTGCCGGTCGTCACCGACGTGCGCGGTGACGAGCGCGTGCGAGAGCGTCGACGCGAGCGAGCACCAGGGCTTCGTCCCGTCGAGTCGGACGGCGTCGGGACCGTCGGCGGGGTCAGGGGTCGCGGTGAGCGTCGTCCCCGGCGCCTCGGCCGCGAAGACGCCCCAGGTCGAGCCCTCCGGGGCGGCCGAACCGGCCTGGGCGAGGATGCCGAGCGCGTCGAGGTGCGGTTCGACGGTGCGGGCGAGCGCGACGTCGGCGGCGGCGACCGCGGCGAGGGCCGCGAACGCGCCGCCGGCGGATCCTGCGGACAGGGGCGGAGCGGTGTCGGCCAGCCACCGTGCGAAGGCGAGCCGGTCCTGCGGGGACGAGCCGGTCCTCCCGGCCGCCGCCTCGACGCCCGCGGTGTCGACGTCCGTCACGGACGGGGGCCAGGCCGGGGATCGCAGCATGGTGCCGACGCTACGGGCGACCGCCCGGGCGGCTGCTCGGGAAGCGTCGACGAGCCCCGGGACCGGTCGGACGATCCACAGGACGAGGAGGGCTGGGCCACAGACGGCTCATAGGAACCACACCGATCCTCGATGACGTGACGATCTCCCAGCCCGCAGCAGCCCCCCGCCTCACCCGCGCCGACGGCACGCCGTTGCGCATCCTCGTCGTGGACGACGAGGCCAGCCTCACCGACCTGCTGTCGATGGCGCTGCGCTACGAGGGCTGGGACGTCAGGAGCGCGAACGGCGGTCAGCAGGCCCTCGCCACGGCCCGTGAGTGGCAGCCCGACGCGATGGTGCTCGACGTGATGATGCCCGACCTCGACGGGTTGCAGGTGCTCGGTCGGCTCCGGCAGAACAACGACGACACCCCGGTGCTGTTCCTCACCGCGAAGGACTCCGTCGAGGACCGGGTCACCGGGTTGACCGCCGGCGGCGACGACTACGTGACCAAGCCGTTCTCCCTCGAGGAGGTCGTGGCGCGCCTCCGTGGGCTCATCCGTCGCTCGCAGATCTCGGTGTCGGAGGCCGGTGACTCCCGCATCGTCGTCGGCGACCTGGTGCTCGACGAGGAGTCGTACGAGGTGTCCCGCGCCGGTCGGTCCATCGAGCTCACGGCGACCGAGTTCGAGCTGCTCCGCTTCCTCATGCGCAACCCTCGGCGGGTGCTCTCCAAGGCGCAGATCCTGGACCGGGTGTGGTCGTACGACTTCGGCGGCAAGAGCTCCGTCGTGGAGATCTACATCTCCTACCTGCGCAAGAAGATCGACGCCGGCGAGACCCCGATGATCCACACGGTGCGCGGCGTCGGGTACGTCATCAAGCCGACCTCGTGACGCTCCGACGACGACTCGTCCTGAGCATCGTCGCGATCGTCGTCGCGCTCAGCACGGTGATCGGGGCGGGCAGCATCATCGCGCTGTTCTCGATCCAGCGTGCGGCGATCGACGAGCAGCTCTCGTTCGCGACGACGCGCGCCCAGCGGTCGGTCGAGCAGCAGGGACCGGGCGGCCCCGGGCTCGAGATCGGTCGACCGAGCGGACAGTCGGCCGGCACGTTGACGGCCTACTTCCTGAACGGTAACGCCGTCGTCGGCAGCGTGCTCGACAACGCCGGCGACGTCGACCGGCTGGCGTCCTCCGCCGTGCGGCCGCTCGGGGACGTCACCGTCGACGGCTCGGCCCAGACCGTCGACCTGGGCACCGACCTCGGCCGCTACCGGGTCACCGCGGTGTCGCTCGGGTCCGCGGTCCTCGTCGTCGGCCTGCCGATGGCGCCCGTGTACGAGAGCGTCTGGAAGCTCTTCGGCGTGGTGCTCGTGGTCACCGCCCTCGCCCTGCTCGCAGCGACCGGGGTCGCCGCGGTCGTGGTGCGCCGCTCGCTCCGCCCGCTCGAGCGCGTGGCCGAGACCGCGTCGTCCGTCGCCCGGATGCCGCTCGAACGGAGCGACGCACTCGACGGCGTCCGCGTCCCCGACACCGACCCACGGACGGAGGTCGGCCGGGTCGGGACCGCCTTCAACCGCATGCTCGGACACATCGCGGGCGCCATGCAGGCCCGGGAGCGCTCGGAGCAGAAGGTCCGGCAGTTCGTCGCCGACGCCTCGCACGAGCTCCGCACCCCACTCGCGTCGGTCCGCGGGTACGCCGAGCTGACCCGACGGATGGGCGCCGACCTGCCGCCGGACGTCGTGTACGCCATGAGCCGGATCGAGTCGGAGTCGGAGCGCATGACGAGCATGGTCGAGGACCTGCTCCTGCTCGCCCGCCTCGACGAGGGCCGCGAGGTCCAGTTCGCCGACGTCGACCTGACCGGTCTGGTGCTCGACGCGGTGAACGACGCCCACGCCGCGTCGCCGGACCACGTCATCGCGGTGGACGTGCCGGACGAACCCGTGGTCGTGCCCGGTGACGCCGCCCGACTCCACCAGGTGGTCGTGAACCTCGTCACGAACGCCCGGACGCACACCCCGGAGGGCACCCGCATCACGGTCGGTATCGCACCCGGCGCCGACGGCGTCGACCTGACCGTGCGCGACGACGGGCAGGGCATCGACCCGGAGTTCCTGCCGAAGCTCTTCGAACGGTTCGCCCGGGCCGACAGCTCACGGTCGCGGAGCGCCGGGTCGACGGGCCTCGGCCTGGCCATCGTCGACGCGGTCGTGCAGGCGCACGGCGGCAGCGTGGCGGTCACGAGCCGACCCGGCGACACGGTGTTCACGGTGCACCTGCCGGCCACGCGGCCGGCGGTCGCGTCCGGCACGGTGACGCCGACCGCCTGACGGTCTGGAGGAACGTGGCGGCGCCGCCCCGCGCCTCCCGTCCGGCGCTTGGTCACCGTCGGATCCTGTGGTACCTTCGTCGAAGCCAAAGACCGCCGGTCGTCTGTGCGCTCGCGCACAGACCGAAGGTCCTCACTCGTGGGGCAGCCAGCGCAGGTGTTCAGATCCACTCCTCCCGTTCGCGGGGGAGCAGCTCCGAGCCTCTGCGCCGGAGCTTTTTTCGTGTGGTGACCAGGGGCTAGCCGGCAAGAACCCCAAGGAGAACCATGGCGAACAAGGAAGCTGCGGTCGCCGAGCTCACGGAAGCATTCCAGAGCTCGAACGCCGTTCTGCTCACCGAGTACCGCGGTCTCACGGTGGCGCAGCTCAAGGAGCTCCGCAACTCGATCCGTGAGCACGCCACGTACGCCGTGGTGAAGAACACGCTGACCAAGATCGCGGCGAACAACTCCGGCATCACCTCGTTCGACGACGAGCTCGCCGGTCCGTCCGCTCTCGCCTTCGTCCACGGTGACACCGTCGCCGTCGCGAAGTCGCTGCGTGCATTCGCCAAGGCGAACCCTCAGCTCGTGGTCAAGGGCGGTTACTTCGACGGTAACCCGCTCACCGCGACCGAGGTGGACAAGCTCGCTGACCTCGAGTCCCGCGAAGTGCTGCTCGGCAAGCTCGCCGGCGCCTTCAAGGCCTCGCTGTTCGGTGCTGCGTACCTGTTCCAGGCACCCCTCTCGCAGGCCGTCCGCACCGTGGACGCCCTTCGCGAGAAGCAGGAGTCCGCGGCCTGACCAGGCACGCGTTCATCAACCACACGTACTAGCTAGTAGTAGGAGAAAATCATGGCGAAGCTTTCGCAGGACGAGCTCATCGAGGCCTTCAAGGAGCTCACGCTCATCGAGCTCTCGGACTTCGTGAAGAAGTTCGAGGAGGTCTTCGAGGTCACCGCTGCTGCCCCCGTCGCGGTCGCCGCGGCCGGTGGCGCTGCTGCCCCCGCCGAGGAGGTCGAGGAGAAGACCGAGTTCGACGTCGTGCTCAAGTCGGCCGGTGACAAGAAGATCCAGGTCATCAAGGAGGTCCGTGGCCTCACGTCGCTCGGCCTGGGCGAGGCCAAGGCGCTCGTCGAGACCGCCGACGCCAAGATCCTCGAGGGTGTCAACAAGGAGACGGCCGACAAGGCGAAGGAGGCCCTCGAGGCCGCCGGCGCCACGATCGAGCTCGCGTAAGTACTGCGTACTGCTCTTCGCGAAGGCCGCTGCCCCTCGGGGCGGCGGCCTTCGTCGTGCGCGGGGCGCTGCCGGCGGTAGGGCGGGCGGTCCGCTTCGCGAGACTCGGCCTCGCGGACACATTCGTGGTTCACCTGCCGCGAAGTTGTCCGCGGGGCCGAGTCTCGTCTCACCGCACCAGCCCGTGCGCCCGGAGGAGGCCCTGGAAACGATCCAGTCGTTCCAGGTGCCACCACGTCACGCGGATGACGGTCCGCACCTCGCTCCGCTGCCGGAGTCGGTCCTCCCGGCGCTTCTCCGCCCAGGCGACCTCACCCGGGTCCCTGCCCGCGAGCATCATCGGGTCGGTGTACTTGACCTTGCCGTCGAACTCGATGACCGTGCCGCTGTCCGGGAGCCAGAAGTCGACGCGGTCGACGACGTGGTCGTGGCGGAACTCGTGCTGCGGTACCACCCGGTCGATGCCGCTCTCGACCAGCCGGGCGGCCGTGTAGGACTCGCCGACGGTCTCGTGCCGAGCGTCGAGCGCCCGCAGCACGGTCTGCGCTCGTCGAGATCCGCGCGCAGGGCCGGCCGGGAGTGCCGTGGCGAGCTCGGACGGCGTCAGCGCACCGGCGCGCACCGCCCCGTCGATCGCCACGGCAGCCACGTGCACGGGCAGCGAGGTCGCGACCGTCGATGCCGTGGTCACCAGGTCCGTGACCGGGACGCCGTCGAGGCGAGCCGGCGCCAGGCGCACCCGCGTGCCACCGGACGCGTGCAGGACGAGGCCGGCGCGGTGGAGGGTGCGCTCGGCCCCCGGTACCGTCACGTGGACGCGCTCGGGTGCCGGGCCGACCAGGGGCCAGCCGTGCACGAGTGCGGCGGACACGTGCGAGAACGCAGCTCCGGTGGGTACGGCCGGCGCGACCGCCCAGATGCGGACGAGGTGCCGGTCGGCTTCATCGAGCTCGACCCAGGACGTGCGAGGCAGGTACGTGCCGGCGCGGAGCCGGACGAGGAGGCCAGCGCGGTGCTGTCGGCGGAGGGTCCGCGCGCGTGAGTCGTCACCGTCGGCGCGCAGCAGGGTGGGTCGTTCTCGGTGGTGTCGCACACCTCCACTGTCGGGCTCCCACTGCGGATCAGGCCGCAGGGGAGGCGATCTGTGGGTCCTGCTGCGTTCGTGGGGACGTGTGGATGGAGCGTGAGACTCGCTCCTGCGGACACGTTCGTGGGTGATCGGGTGCGAAAGTGTCCGCGGGGCCGAGTCTCGGGGCGCGGGCGGGCGCGGGCGCAGGCCGGCGCGGGCGCGGGCGCGTCAGCGCAGGGTGCTGCGGCGGCGGCCGTAGGCCAGGTAGAGCACCGCGCCGGCGAGCATCCACAGGCCGAACGCGATCCAGGTGCCGGCGCCGAGGAAGACCGCGAGGAGCACGCAGCAGAGCGTGCCGAGGACCGGGACGACCGGGAACAGCGGGACCCGGTACGACCGCTCGAGCTCCGGGCGGGTGCGTCGGAGCACGATCACGGAGACGTTGACGAGGGCGAAGGCCACCAGGGTGCCGATGCTCGTCGCGTCGGCCAGCTCGCCGAGGGGGACGAGCGCTGCGCCGACGGCGACGACCACACCTACGATGAGCGTGTTCGGCACGGGGGTGCCCGTCCGGGGCGAGACCCGACCGAACACCGGCGGCACCATGCCGTCGCGCGCCATGGTCAGCAGGATGCGGGTCTGGCCGTAGAGCACCGTGAGCACCACGCTCGCGATGGCGATCACCGCGCCGATCGAGAAGACGAGCGCGACGACCGGCTGCCCGGTGACGTCGACCACGATGCGGACGAGCGAGGCCTCGTCGGACGAGAACGACGTCCACGGGCGGGCACCGATCGCGGCGATCGCGACCAGGATGTACAGCGTCGTGACGATCACGATGGACCCGATGATCGCGCGGGGCAGGTCGCGGCGGGGGTCCTTCGCCTCCTCGCCCGCGGTCGATGCGGCGTCGAAGCCGATGTAGGAGAAGAACAACCGCGACGCGGCAGCGGTCACACCGGCGGCCCCCATCGGCGCGAGGGGCGCGAAGTTCTGGGACGAGAAGGCCGTGAACGCGACGACCACGAAGAACACGAGCAGGGCGATCTTGACCACGACCATGAGCGTGTTCACCCAGGCGCTCTCGCGGGCACCGGGCAGCAGCACGGCCATCGCGAGGAGGACGAGCACCGCCGCGGGCAGGTTCACCACACCACCGTCGCCGGGGGGAGCGGCGATCGCGGCCGGCAGGTGCAGCCCGAAGACGCGCAGGGTCTCGTCGACGTACTCGCTGGCGCCGACCGCGACCGCGGCGACCGAGACCGCGTACTCGAGCACGAGGCACCAGCCGCAGACCCACGCGATGCCCTCGCCCATCGTGGCGTAGGTGTACGAGTAGCTCGACCCCGAGGTCGGCACGGCGCCGGCCATCTCGGCGTACGACAGCGCGGAGAGCAGTGCGGCCACGCCCGCGAGCACGAACGAGATCCAGACGGCCGGACCGGCGAGCGGCACGGCCGTCCCGAGCACGACGAGGATGCCGGTGCCGAGCGTCGCCCCGACGCTGATCATCGTCAGGTGCCAGACGCCGAGCGAGCGGCGGAGCGGCTCGCCGTCGACGCCCGCCGCGGCCTCGGCCTGCAGCTGCTCGATCGGCTTCCGGCGAGCGAGCTGGTGACGGAGGGACGTGGGGCGGGAGGGCGCGGACGTCATGGGACCTCGTGATCGGCGCGGGGAAGGGGACGGACGATGGTCGCACGGCCCCTGAACGGGGTCAAATACGCCCACGGCGGAGCCCGCCGCCCGTGTCCGCCGCCGGGGATACGTTGGTGCCATGAGCATGGGCCACGGGATGCGCGGGGGTGGGCCCCGCGGTGGCGGGCGGATCTCGAGCGGCGACGCCGCCGCGCAGCGGGCCGCCAACGCCGAGGCGCCACGGATCCCGCACCTGCTCCGGCGCATCGCGGGGCTGTTCGTGCCGCACCGCCGCGCGATCGTGGTGACCGTCGTGCTCGTGCTCGTCGGTGCGGCACTCTCGGTGATCCCGCCGCTCCTCACCCAGCAGGCGTTCGACCGGGGGCTCTTCCCGCCCTCGGGTCGCCCGGACCTGCCCGTGCTCCTCGAGCTCGTCGGCGCGATGATCGCGCTCTGGATCGCGAGCGCCGGCGTCGGGATCTGGCAGACGTACCTGACGGCGACGGTGGGCAACGAGGTCATGGGTGCCATGCGCATGCGGTTGTTCGCGCACCTGCAGCGGATGGAGCTCGCGTTCTTCACGAGGACGAAGACGGGCGTGATCCAGTCGCGCCTGCAGAACGACGTCGGCGGCGTCGCGAGCGTCCTCAACAACACGATCTCGTCGGTGCTCGGCAACACCGTCACGGTCATCGCGGCGGTCGTGGCGATGCTGCTGCTCAGCTGGCAGATGACCCTGGTGGCGGTCGTGCTCCTGCCGCTGCTCGTCATCGCCCAGCGCCGGGTCGGCCAGGTCCGCGCCCGGATCGCCGCGCAGACGCAGGAGTCGCTGTCGGACATGACCGCGATCACCCAGGAAGCCCTGAGCGTCTCCGGCATCCTGCTCGCCAAGAGCTTCACCCAGCAGCGCAGCGAGACCCGGCGCTACGGGGACGAGAACCGCAACCAGATCCAGCTGCAGGTCCGGCAGCAGATGTCCGGGCAGTGGTTCTTCGCCATCGTCCAGGTCTTCCTGTCGATCATCCCCGCGGTCATCTACATGGTCGCGGCCCTCCTGATCGTCGGCGACGTCCCGATCACGGCCGGCACGATCGTCGCGTTCACCACCGTGCAGTCGCGCCTGCTCTTCCCGACCGTCGGACTGCTCCGCGTCGTGCTCGACCTGCAGACGTCCGGCGCGCTGTTCGCGCGGATCTTCGAGTACTTCGACCTGCGCCCGGCCATCACCGACGCCCCCGACGCGCAGCGTGTCGACGCGTCGCGCGTGGGGCACGTCGCGTTCGAGGACGTCTCCTTCACCTACCCGGACGGCGAACCGGACAAGCCGACGCTCCGCGGGGTCTCGTTCGAGCTCGAGCCCGGGCAGTTCGCCGCGTTCGTCGGGCCGTCGGGTGCGGGGAAGACGACCATCTCGTACCTGGTGCCGCGCCTGTACGAGGCGTCCTCGGGCACCGTGCGCTTCGCCGGAGCCGACGTGCGCGACCTGGAGCACGAGGACCTGATGCGCCACGTCGGCATCGTGAGCCAGGAGACGTACCTGTTCCACGCTTCCATCGGCGACAACCTGCGGTACGCGAAGCCGGACGCGACCGACGAGGAGCTCGAGCGCGCCGCACGCGCGGCGAACATCCACGAGACCATCGCCTCGTTCCCGGACGGGTACGACACCGTCGTGGGGGAGCGGGGCTACCGACTGTCCGGCGGCGAGAAGCAGCGCATCGCCATCGCCCGCGTGCTGCTGAAGGACCCACCCGTCCTGGTGCTCGACGAGGCCACGAGCGCGCTCGACTCGATCTCCGAGCACGTCGTGCAGACCGCGCTCGACACCGCGGCAGCCGGGCGCACCACCATCGCCATCGCGCACCGGTTGTCCACGATCCGCGAGGCCGACGTCATCTTCGTGCTCGACCACGGGCGGATCGTCGAGCGGGGCGACCACGACGAACTGCTCGCGCGCGGCGGTGTCTACGCCTCGCTGTTCCACCAGCAGGACCAGACGTCGACATCGTTCGTCGCAACCCAGCCGACGGCCGAGCCGGCCACCTAGACTCGGCCGCGTGCGTTACGCGAACTCCGTCGTCGACCTGGTCGGTGACACCCCGCTCGTCCGACTGAACCGTGTCACCGAGGGGATCCGGGCGACCGTCCTGGTGAAGGTGGAGTACCTCAACCCGGGCGGCTCGTCGAAGGACCGCATCGCCACGCGGATCATCGACGCGGCCGAGGCGTCCGGCGAGCTGGGACCCGGCGGCACCATCGTCGAGCCGACCTCCGGCAACACCGGTGTCGGCCTCGCGCTCGTCGCCCAGCAGCGCGGGTACCGCTGTGTCTTCGTGCTGCCGGACAAGGTCGGCGAGGACAAGCGCAACGTGCTCACGGCCTACGGCGCCGAGATCGTCGTGACGCCGACGGCGGTCCCGCCGGAGCACCCCGAGTCCTACTACTCGGTGTCCGACCGCCTGGTGCGGGAGATCCCCGGCGCCTACAAGCCGAACCAGTACGCGAACCCGAACGGTCCCCGGAGCCACTACGAGACGACCGGTCCGGAGATCTGGCGCGACACCGACGGTCGGCTCACGCACTTCGTCGCCGGCGTCGGCACCGGTGGCACCATCTCGGGCACCGGCCGCTTCCTGAAGGAGGCCTCCGACGGACGCGTCCGGATCGTCGGCGCCGACCCCGAGGGCTCCGTCTACTCGGGCGGCACCGGTCGGCCGTACCTGGTCGAGGGCGTCGGCGAGGACTTCTGGCCCGGCGCGTACGACGCCGGCGTCCCCGACGAGATCCTCGCCGTCACCGACGCCGAGTCCTTCGCGATGACCCGACGGCTGGCGCGCGAGGAAGGGCTGCTCGTCGGCGGGTCGAGCGGCATGGCCGTCGTCGCGGCGCTGCGGGCCGCACGCGACCTGACCGAGGACGACGTGGTCGTGGTGCTGCTGCCCGACGGCGGCCGTGGCTACCTCGGCAAGATCTTCAACGACCGGTGGATGCGCTCCTACGGCTTCGCCGAGACCGACGACGCCCGCACGGTCGGCTCCGTCGTCGCCGGCAAGGACGGCCGACTGCCCGACCTCGTGCACGCACACCCGTCCGACACCGTGCGCGACGTGGTGGAGATCATGTCCACGTACGGCGTCTCGCAGATGCCCGTGCTGAGCGCCGAACCGCCCGTCGTGATCGGCGAGGTCGTCGGTGCGGTCGCCGAGAAGGACCTGCTCGAGCAGGTCTTCACGGGCACCGCCGCGATGACCGACGCGGTGAGCGGCTTCGTCGGTGACCCACTGCCCCTCATCGGCATCGGTGAATCGCTGTCCGCAGCCCGCCGGGCGCTCGAGACGGTCGACGCGCTGCTCGTCGTCGACGACGGCAAGCCCGTCACCGTCCTGACCCGGCACGACCTGCTCACGTCGCTCTCCGAGTGACCCCGGGCGCTCGCCCACACCGAGCGCCCGCCAGCACCGACACCGAGCGCCCGCCCGCACCGACCCCGCCCCGACCCCACGAGGAACCCCAGCGCATGACCGAGTTCGCCACCCGCGCCGTCCACGCCGGCCAGGACCCCGACGCCACGACCGGTGCCGTCATCCCGCCCATCCACGTCACGAGCACCTACGTGCAGGACGGCGTCGGGAACATGCGGAACGGCTACGAGTACTCCCGCGGCGGCAACCCCACGCGCGACGCGCTGCAGACCCTGCTCGCCGACCTCGACGGCGGCGTCGCGGCGTACTCGTTCGCATCGGGCCTGGCGGCCGAGGACGCCCTGCTCCGCGCGTACCTCGAGCCCGGCGCCCGCGTCGTGATGGGCAACGACGTGTACGGCGGGACGCACCGGCTGGTCAACCGCCTGCACGTGCCGTGGGGCGTGGAGCTCGTGGTCGTCGACATGAGCGACGTCGACCGGGTCCGTGCAGTGCTCGAGGGCGCCCCGGCGAAGACGGTGCTGTGGGTGGAGACCCCGACGAACCCGCTCATGAAGATCGCGGACATCGCGCTCCTCTCCGAGGTCGGTCACGCCGCAGGCGCCCTGGTCGTCGTCGACAACACGTTCGCGTCGCCGTACCTGCAGCAGCCGCTGTCGCTCGGCGCCGACGCCGTGTCGTACTCGACCACGAAGTACCTCGGCGGGCACTCCGACGTCGTCGGCGGCGCGGTCGTCCTGCGGGACCGCGAGTTCGCGGACCAGGTCGGTTTCCTGCAGTTCGGCGCGGGCGCGATCGCGTCGCCGTTCGACGCCTTCCTGACGACCCGGGGGATCAAGACGCTGCCGGTCCGGATGGAGCGGCACTCGTCGAACGCGCAGGCCGTGGCGGAGGCGCTCGTCTCGGCGCCCGGCGTCGAGCGGGTGTACTACCCCGGTCTCGCCGACCACCCCGGACACGAGGTTGCCGCGAAGCAGATGCGCGGCTTCGGCGGCATGCTCTCGGTCGCCCTGTCCGGCGGACCCGAGGCGGCGAAGCGCTTCGTCGAGTCCACCGAGGTCTTCACGCTCGCGGAGTCCCTGGGCGGCGTCGAGTCGCTCATCGGGTACCCGAGCGAGATGACGCACGCGTCGGTCAAGGGCACCGAGCTCGCCGTCCCGGAGAACGTCGTCCGCCTGTCGGTCGGCATCGAGGACCAGGGCGACCTGGTCGCGGACGTGCTGCAGGCACTGTCCCGGTGACCGCGGCCGGGTGACCGCGGCCTGCTGACGCAGACGTGACGGACGGGAGGCTCCCCACCGGACCGGTGGGGAGCCTCCCGTCCGTCATCAGGACCTGACGGATCGTCGGTGCGCGCCCCTAGGCTGGCCCGGTGAGCAGTGTGGCGACGAGGTCGGGGATCCTCAGCGGGCGCTACGCGCTCGCGACCCTGGGGATGGTCGCCATCGTCGGGGTGGCCGCGTTCCAGAACCTCGCGATGACGACGGTGATGCCGGAGATCAGCCGCGACCTCGACGGGCAGACGCTCTACGCGCTCGCGTTCGCGGCCCCGCTCGCCGCCGGCGTGCCCGGGATGGTGCTCGCGGGGACCTGGACGGACCGCTCGGGCGGCCGCGTCGTCGCCTGGGTGTCGGCGCTCTTCTTCGCCGTCGGGACGGCCGTCGTGATGACCGCGCCGACGATGGAGGTCTTCCTGGCCGGTCGCCTGGTCGAGGGCTTCGGAGCCGGTGCGATCGACGTCGTGCTCTACGTGCTCGTCGCCCGCATCTTCCCCGCCGAGCTGCACGGTCCGGTCTTCGCCGGGTTCGCCGCGGCCTGGGTCGTCCCGGCACTCGTCGGCCCGGCGCTCGCCGGGGTCGTGACGGAGGTGTGGGGGTGGCACTGGGTCTTCGCCGGCGCCCTCGTCATCGCGGTCGTCGCGTTCGCCCTCCTCGTCCCGACGCTGGCACGCCTGCACGCGCCGCCGGTCGAGCGCCGACCCCCGTGGCAGGCGGGGCGCATCGCGTGGTCGGTCGCGGCGGCGCTCGCGATCCTGCTGCTCAACGTCGCGCCGGACCTCGGTCCGTGGGCACGGGTCGTGGCCGTCGTCATCGGCGTCGTCGGCGCCTGGGCGGCGCTGCGGCCCCTCCTGCCGGCCGGGACCTTCCGGGCGGTCGCGGGCCTGCCGTCCGTGGTGCTGTTGCGCGGCCTGGTCGCGGCGGCGTTCTTCGGCAGCGAGGCCTACGTGCCCTTCCTGCTGCAGGCACGGCACGGCCTCAGCGCCTCGGCGGCGGGGCTCGCGCTCACCGTGGCCGCCCTGAGCTGGGCCGGGGCGAGCTGGCTGCACGGTCGGCTCGGGGAGCAGCGGCTCACCGCGGCGCGGACCTTCGGCGCCGGACTCACGCTCGTCCTCGTCAGCCTGCTCGTCGCGCTCGCCGTCGCGGTGTGGGGGTTGCCGTGGTGGCTGCTCGTGGCCGGGTGGTTCGTCGGCGGCGCGGGCATGGGCGCGATGTACCCGCGGCTGTCGATGCTGACGCTCCGCTTCTCGGGCGAGGGCGACGACGGGTTCGCGAGCTCGGCCCTGACGATCGCCGACGCCTCGGGCAGCGTGGTCGGCCTCGCCGTCACGGGCCTGCTCTTCGTCGGCAGCGGGGGAGCCGACGGCGACTGGTCGTTCCCGCTCGTCTTCGTCGCGATGACCGCGATCGCACTCGTCGGGATCGTCGCGGTCCGGCGCCTCGGTCCCGTGCCCGCACCGCCCACCCCCGGCGCCGAGTGACCCGCCCCGCGGTAGCGTGGGGCACCGGATCGAGCGGAGGTCACCGGGTGCGCACCGTCGTCGTCGCCGTCCTCGTGGCGGCGTCCCTCGCCCTGACCGGGTGCCAGGGGCCGACGACCGCTGCGCCGACCCCGGTCCGCAGCACCGACCTCACCAGCTCCGACGGCGGGTTCGCCGACGACGCCGTGGTCGGCGCGGTGCTCGCGCCCGGGGACGACACGCTCGCCGCGGACCTCGAGCGCGGGCTCGACCGTGCCGGGTTCTCGCCGGACGTCCGGGTGGTGCCGTCCTCCGGTGCCGCGGCCGAGCAGGCCCGTGCCGTCGACGCGCTCGTCCGCGGTGGAGCGAAGGCGCTGCTCGTGCACGCCGTGGACGCCGACGCGCTCGCGGAGGCGGTGCAGACGGCGCACGACGCCGGTGTGGTCGTGGTGTCGGTCGGCGCGTCGGTCCCGGCGAGCGGGACCGGCGGTGACGGTGTCTCCGCCGACCACCGCGTGCCGGCGGCAGCGGATGCCGGGACGACCGCCCGGGCGGCGGTCGAGGTCGTCCGGTCGCTGCAGCGCGGCGAGCAGCCGGACACGGGGGACCGCCGCGGGCGCAGCGGCGCCGGGGACTGACGTCGGGACCCGGGCCGGCGGACCGTCGCGATCAGCGTGACCGGGCGAGGGGCCGGGCTCGGGAGCGGGGCCGTGTGCCGGCTCGGCTCAGTGCCACCAGGCCGGGAACGACAGGGTGATCGTCTCGACCAGGGACCTCCGGGAGCGTCGGGGTCCGGCCAGCCACGCCTCGATCGCGCCGACGAAGCCCTGCGCCACGAACCCGGCTGCGACGTCGTCGAGCAGGGGCGGGCGTGACGCGGGGTCGAGTTCGCGGATGTGCTGCGCGCTCGACACCGTGAAGTGCTGCACCAGCAGGCGGTGGAGGGAGGCGTCCTCGGTGTCCGGCAACCCGCGGGCGTAGATGTCGCGGTGGGCCACGACGTGCTCGACGACGGCGTCGATGCCCCGGCGCGTGATGGCGGCGAGTTCGTCCTCGCCGGCCCCGCGGGCAGAGGCGGCCCGGCGGGCCTCGACGTCCTCCTCGCGGATGCGGTCGAGCTCGGGCGTCAGCACGTCGGCCAGGAGCGATCCGGGGGAGACCGCGTGCGAGTAGAACGTGGCGCGGTTGATGCCGGCTGCGCGCGTGACGTCGGCGACCGTGATGGCGGAGACCGGGCGGTCGGCTGCGAGCCGGAGGACCGCCTCGCGCAGTGCTGCCGTGGTGTGCACGATCCGGGCGTCGACCACGACACCACCCCCTCTTCGTTCCGTCCGCACGAGGCGGCTGTCGAGCAGTCCGACGTTACCGCACGGCGACCGCGCGGACTGGACGAGGAGCGCAGTGTGACGGGCGCGTTGCGGTCGGGGCGTCGCGAGAGCGCTCACGCAGCCCGTAGGATGGTTCCGGGGCCGAATCGATTCGAGTCGATCCGCCCCGGTCCTGCTCGGTCGGTCCTGACGTCCACCACGTCGACGGCGACCGGCCCCGATCCCGTCTCTCCTGCACCCGACCCCCTGTGAAGGACCGCTCGTGACCGCGCCCGCAACCACCGGTTCGCTCCGCGTCGTGCTGCACCCCGGTGACTCGCTCACCCGGCGGCAGCGCCTCGTCTACGTCTTCGTGCTCGGCGCGCTCACCGCGCTCGGGCCGTTCACCATCGACCTGTACCTGCCGGCGTTCCCGTCGCTCGAGCGCGAGTTCGGCATCAGCGAGGGTGCGGTGCAGCTCACGCTCACCGCGACCACGCTCGGTTTCGCGGTCGGGCAGCTGCTCGTCGGGCCCTGGAGCGACAAGGTCGGCCGGCGTCTGCCGCTCATCATCGCGACCTCGGTGCACGTCGCGGCGTCGGTCGGCGCAGCGCTCGCGCCGAACGTCGAGGTGCTCGCGCTCTTCCGCGTTCTGCAGGGCATGGGGGCCGCGGCCGGCGGTGTCGTCGCGATGGCAACCGTGCGCGACCTGTTCGGCGGCAAGCCCCTCGTCCGGATGCTCTCGCGCCTGGCGATGGTGAACGGCCTCGCGCCGATCCTCGCGCCGCTGATCGGCTCGCAGATGCTGCAGTTCGTCAGCTGGCGCGGCGTCTTCGTGTTCCTCGCGTGCTACGGCGCAGCCGTCGTCATCGCGTCGTCCCTGCTCATCGTCGAGACCCTGCCGCCGGCTCGGCGGAAGGAGGCCGGCCACTCGACGATCGGGCAGCGCTACAAGGCCCTGCTCTCCGACCGGATCTTCGTCGGCGTCGCGCTCATCGGGGCGATGGTCTTCAGCGGGCTCTTCTCGTACCTGTCGGCGTCGCCGTTCCTGTTCCAGACGGTCTACGGCCTCGACGCGCAGCAGTACGGCCTGCTCTTCGCCGTGAACTCGATCGGCGTCGTCGTCGGCGTGCAGGTGTCCTCGCGCCTGGCGCAGCGGGTCGGTCCGCAGTGGATCCTCGCCTGCTCGACGGCGACGCTGTTCGTGTCCGCCGTCGCGATCGTCGTGCTCGACCAGCTCGGTGCGGGACTGGTCGGGGTCCTCGTGCCGCTGTGGTTCTTCATCGCGGCGTGCGGGTTCACGTTCCCGCTCGTCCAGGTGATCGGTCTCGCCGCGCACGGGAAGGAGGCCGGCACCGCCGCGTCGCTCCTCGGCGCACTGAACTTCGGGGTCGCCGGGCTCGTCTCGCCGATCGTCGGGTGGCTCGGCATCACCGCGGCGACACCCATGGCGAGCGTGATGGCCTGCACGGCGGCGGTCGCCGTCGTCGTGCTCTGGGTGGTCGTCCGACCGCGGACCGTGCCGGCGCTCTCGCACTGACACGTCGCACAGCCGGACGTCGTCACGACCAGCGGACCGGAGGGTCGACGCGTCCGTAGGCTGCGGACATGACCGACGCGGTGGAGCAGGCACGGGCAGCGGCAGCAGCGGCGCAGGCGGCGGCCGAGGAGGCACGGCGGCTGGCGGACGAGGCGGCTCGTCGGGCCGAGGAGCTCGCGGCGGCGCTCAGCCGCGCGGCCGACGCGAGCGCGGTACCGGAGGCGACCGGGGCGCCCGACGCGAGCACGGCCGCACGCGGGACGACGCCGGGGACGGCCACCGAGCCTCCCGGCCGCGCGCCGCTCGACGCGACCACCACGCCGGAGGCGACGACCGCGTCGACCACACCGCCGAGCGCACCGCAGTCCGGCCCCCTCGGGCCGGAGGCCGTCGACGCGATCCGCACCGGGTACGCCGTCGAGGGCACCGCCCTGGAGCTCGGTGCCCTCGTCAACGGCCGCCCGCTGCCCGACGTCCAGGTCCGGATCCCGCTCGGCATGCTCAACCGGCACGGCCTCGTGGCCGGTGCCACCGGCACGGGCAAGACCCGCTCGCTCCAGTTGCTCGCGGAGCAGGTCGCCGCGAACGGCGTCCCGGTGTTCGCGGCCGACGTCAAGGGCGACCTGTCCGGACTCGCCGTGGCCGGGCAGCCGGACGAGAAGCTCCTCGCCCGCACCGAGGCGATCGGTCAGGACTGGCGCGGCGTCGCGAGTGCGGTGGAGTTCTACTCCCTCGGCGGGCAGGGCACCGGTGTGCCGATCCGGGCGACCGTCTCCGGGTTCGGTCCGCTCCTGCTGGCCAAGGTGCTCGGGCTCAACGCGACGCAGGAGTCCTCGCTCGGGCTGGTGTTCCACCACGCCGAACGCGCCGGACTGCCGCTCGTCGACCTGTCGGACCTGCGCGCCGTGCTGACCCACCTGGTGAGCGACCAGGGCAAGGCGGAGCTCGCGGAGCTCGGCGGGTTGTCGAAGCAGACCGCCGGTGTGATCCTGCGCGAGCTGGTGACCTTCGCCGACCAGGGTGCGGACCGCTTCTTCGGGGCACCCGAGATCGACACCCGTGCGTTCCTGCGCACCGCCCCGGACGGCCGCGGGATCGTGAGCCTGCTCGAGGTGCCGGGCGTGCAGGACCGGCCCGAGGTGTTCTCGACGTTCCTGATGTGGCTGCTCGCCGACCTGTTCAACGAACTCCCCGAGGTCGGCGACACCGACCGGCCGGCGCTCGTGTTCTTCTTCGACGAGGCACACCTGCTCTTCTGGGGGTCGTCGAAGGACTTCCGCGAGCAGGTCGTCCGCACCGTGCGGCTCATCCGTTCGAAGGGTGTCGGCATCGTGTTCGTCACGCAGACGCCGAAGGACCTGCCCGACGACGTGCTCGCACAGCTCGGCTCGCGGGTGCAGCACCAGCTCCGTGCCCACACGCCGGACGACGCGAAGGCGCTGCGGGCGACCGTGTCGACGTACCCGACGAGTGACTACGACCTGGGGGAGGTCCTGACCTCGCTGGCGACCGGCGAGGCGGTCGTGACGGTGATGAACGAGGACGGCGCACCCACGCCGGTGGCGTGGACCCGTCTGCGCGCGCCGCAGGGATCGATGGACGCGCTGCCGTCGGACGTCCTGGAGGCGCTGGTCGCCTCGTCCCCGCTCCTCGCCCGGTACGGCACCACCGTCGACCCCGAGTCGGCGCGAGAGCTCCTGGCCGCCCGCATGGAGTCCGCCGCCGCGGACGCCGCCGCAGCGCAGGCGCAGGCGGACGCCGAGCAGGAGGCTGCCCGCGCCGCCACCGCGGCGGCGAAGGAGGCGGCTGCGCAGGCTGCGCGGGACGAGCGCGAGCAGAAGGCCGCACAGGCGGAGTACGAGCGGACGCAACGCGAGTTCGAACGCGCGGAGCGGGCAGCGGCGGATCGCCGGTCGCGATCGACGTCGACACGGACGTCGCGCTCGGCCGGGCGCACTGCGGACGACCCGCTCGGCGGACTGCTCGGGAACGGCCTCGGGCAGACCATCGCGAAGGAGGTCGTCCGGGGCATCTTCTCGACGCTCCGCCGCCGCCGCTGAACTGCTGCCGGCCAGGTGCCGGGCGTCGCCTCGGCCGGTCTCAGCGGGTCAGGAGGCCGACGGTCTCGACGGCGAGCAGGCCGGCGACGATGCACGCGGTCGCCGCACCCACCGCGAGCACGCCCCCGCGGCGCTCGTACCAGGTGCGGCTCGTGGGCCAGCGACGGGTGGCCTCGCGGACGTGGACCGGTCGGCGCTCGTGCTCGACCGGCACGCCCAGCACCTCGACCACGCGGTCGAGGGCGTCGTCGCCCCAGACGTCGCCGCGCAGCCGGAAGAGGTGCGTGCCGTCGGCGTCGAACGCGAGGAGCTCACGCGTGGTGCGGTCGGGCGACGCGCCGTACGTCGGGGTGACGACGAGCCGGTCGATCCGCTCGCGGGCGATGCGACGGTTCGGGGTGAGGACCGCGTTCAGGGCGACGACGTCGGCGTCGATGCCGAGGAAGGCCTGACCGAGTCGGACGAAGAGGACCCCGACCAGCACGGCGACGGCGACGACGAGCCCGGCGACGAGGACCCACCAGCGCTCCGGCAGCGAGGCCCAGACGAGCGCGACGGCGAGGGGGACGGCGGAGCAGACCACGCTGAGGACGGTCGACCGGACGAGGGAGCGCCGCGGGCGGAGGACCACGTCGTGGACCGGCGTCCGCAGACGCCCGGCAGCTGACACCGTCGCTTCCCCCACCTGGGTCTCCTCACCCCTCGGGCGCACGGGCAGACCGATCTGCCACCCCGCGGGCGACGCCCCTGCCGCCCGCTGCACCGTGTCCGACCCGTCCCGGGGTCGTCCGTCTGCACAGGATAGGGCGAAGCGGGGGCGGAGGACAGCCCGTTCCACCCCCGTTGGGCGTTTCCCGGCCAGGACGGGCCGAGCGGGGTGCGATCGTGTCCCGCGAGTGGGGGACTCCACGGGCCGCAGCCTGGGCCGCGCCGGTCGGGAGCCGTGCCGGTCGGGAGCCGTGCTGACGGGGACGTGCGCCACCCGGGAACGACGAAGGGCGCGTCCTGCTGGACGCGCCCTTCGGTACTGCTGGCGGAGAATGGGGGATTCGAACCCCCGAGGGCTTGCACCCAACACGCTTTCCAAGCGTGCGCCATAGGCCACTAGGCGAATTCTCCTCGTGCCACCTCGCGGTGACGACACCCCATGGTACAGGTTCGCGGGGGTGGTCACGACCACGTCCGTCCACGGCCCCGTCGGCTCCCAGAGCGCACGGTGTGCCCGCGACTAGCCTGGAGGGGTGTCGACCCGCATCTACATCACGTCAGCAGAAGGACACACGGGCAAGAGCACCGTCGCGCTCGGTGTCCTCGAGACCCTCGCACGCTCCGTCGGACGCGTCGGCGTGTTCCGACCGGTCGCACGGTCGGTGGCCGAGCCGGACTACGTGCTCGAGCTCCTGCTGCAGCACAGCGCGGTGGGGCTCTCCTACGACGAGGCCGTCGGCGTGACGTACGACGACGTGCACGCCGACCCGGACGCCGCCCTCGGCACGATCCTGAACCGGTTCGCCCAGGTCGAGCGGCAGTGCGACGCCGTCGTGGTGCTCGGGTCCGACTACACCGACGTCGGCAGCCCGACCGAGCTGTCGTTCAACGCCAAGGTCGCGGCGAACCTCGGCGCGCCCGTGCTGCTCGTGCTCGGCGGTCGGGACTCCTCGGAGCGTGGCGTCCGCACGCCCGAGGCGATGGCGCAGGTCGCGGACGTCACCACGAGCGAACTCCGGGCGGCGCACGCCCAGCTGCTCGGCGTCGTCGTGAACCGTGCGGACCCGGACGCCCTGGCCGCGATCGTCCGGAGCGTGGAGCACGCCGTGCGCGACGACCACCCGGACACCCCCGTGTGGGCCATCCCGGAGGACCGGGTGCTCGTGGCGCCGACGGTGCGCGCCCTGCTCGAGGCGACGGGCGCCACGCTCGTCCGCGGTGACGAGGCGCTGCTCGACCGGGAGGCCCTCGGCACGGTGGTCGCCGGCATGAGCATGGAGAACGTGCTGCCGCGGCTCATCGAGGGCGGGATCGTCGTCGTGCCGGGGGACCGCAGCGACGTGCTCCTCGCGACCGTGCTCGCGAACCAGTCCGAGACCTTCCCGAGCCTGGCGGGCGTGATCCTCAACGGCGGGTTCGAGACCTCGCCGCAGATCACCCGGCTGCTCGAGGGCCTGTCGAGCTCGCTGCCGATCGCCCGGAACGACCTCGGCACGTACGACACCGCGCTCCGCATCACCCACACCCGGGGGCGCCTCGCAGCGGACTCACCCCGCAAGGCCGACCTGGCACTGGCGCTCTTCGAGCAGCACGTCGACGCCGACGCGCTGCGCGACCGCCTGCAGCTCACCCCGTCCGGGGTCGTCACGCCGCTCATGTTCGAGCACGGGCTGCTCGACCGCGCGCGTGGGTACGGCAAGCGGATCGTGCTGCCCGAGGGCGACGACGACCGCATCCTGCACGCGGCGTCGACGCTGCTCGCGCGACAGGTGTGCGAGCTCACGATCCTCGGCGAGCCGACGTCGATCCGGGCACGCGCCACCGAGCTCGGCCTCGACCTCGACGGGGCGCAGCTCGTCAGCCCGTTCGATCCCGAGCTGCGCGAGCGCTTCGCCGAGGAGTACACGCGGCTCCGTGCGCACAAGGGCATGTCGATGGAGCTCGCGCGGGACACCGTCACCGACGTGTCCTACTTCGGCACGCTCATGGTGCAGCTCGGACTCGCCGACGGCATGGTGTCCGGGGCGAAGCACACCACCGCGCACACCATCCGACCGTCCTTCGAGATCATCAAGACCCGGCCGGACACCTCGATCGTCTCGAGCGTGTTCCTCATGGCGCTCGCCGACCGCGTGCTCGTCTACGGTGACTGCGCGGTCATCCCCGACCCGAGCAGCGAGCAGCTCGCCGACATCGCGATCTCGTCGGCGGAGACGGCCACGCAGTTCGGCATCGACCCGCGCGTCGCGATGCTGAGCTACTCGACCGGCGACAGCGGCACCGGTGCGGACGTCGACAAGGTGCGTGCCGGGACGGCCTTCGTCCGGGAGCGCCGTCCGGACCTGCTCGTCGAGGGACCCATCCAGTACGACGCCGCCGCCGATCCGACGGTCGCCCGCACGAAGATGCCGGACTCGCCCGTGGCGGGCCGGGCGACGGTGTTCATCTTCCCCGACCTCAACACCGGCAACAACACGTACAAGGCCGTGCAGCGCTCGGCTGGTGCGGTCGCGATCGGACCCGTCCTCCAGGGCCTGCGCAAGCCGATCAACGACCTGTCCCGCGGTGCGCTCGTCAGCGACATCGTGAACACGGTCGCCATCACGGCCATCCAGGCCGGCACCGCGACCGACGCGGCCTGACCGACCATCGCCGACCGCGACCAGCCCACCCGCCCGCACCGCGCCTCCAGACCGTCCCGAGAAAGGCACCCCACCGTGACCGCAGCCCTCGTCGTCAACTCCGGATCGAGTTCGTTCAAGTACCAGCTCATCGAACTCGAGGGCGAGCGCACGCTCGCCTCCGGGCTCGTCGAGCGCATCGGGGAGTCGTCGGGGGCGTGGAAGCACACCAACGCGCTGACGGGGGAGTCGTCGTCGAACGACGCGGCGTCCGTGCCCGACCACGCGGCCGGCTTCCAGGCGATGATCGACGCCTTCGCCAAGGTCGGGCCGTCGTTCGACGAGCACCCGCCGGCGGTCGTCGGACACCGCGTCGTGCACGGGGGGACCACCTTCGACGCGGCCACCGTCGTCACCGACGAGGTCGAGCAGCAGATCGAGGACCTGAACAGCCTCGCGCCGCTGCACAACCCCGCGAACCTCGAGGGCATCCGCGCGGCGAAGCAGGTGTTCTCGGACGTGCCGCACGTCGCCGTCTTCGACACCGCGTTCCACCAGACCATGCCGCCGCACGCCTACACGTACGCGATCCCGGCCGACCTCGCCGAGCGGTACCGGATCCGCCGGTACGGCATGCACGGGACGAGCCACAAGTACGTGTCCGAGCAGACCGCGGAGTTCCTCGGCCGCCCGCTGGCCGAGCTGAAGACGATCGTGCTGCACCTCGGCAACGGGGCGTCGGTCGCGGCGATCGACGGCGGGCGGTCGATCGAGACGTCGATGGGGCTCACGCCGCTCGAGGGCCTCGTGATGGGCACGCGCTCCGGCGACCTCGACCCGGCAGTGCTCATCCACCTGCACCGCGAGGCCGGCATGTCCTTCGACGACCTCGACACGATGCTCAACAAGCAGTCCGGTCTGCTCGGCCTCACGGGCAACGGCGACATGCGCGACGTGCAGGACGCGGCGCTCGGTGGCGACGACGAGGCCGAGGCGGCGCTCGCCGTGTACCGGCACCGGATCCGCCGCTACGTCGGGGCCTACACGGCGCAGCTCGGCGGGCTGGACGCCGTCGTGTTCACCGCCGGGGTGGGGGAGAACAACGCGCTGCTGCGGCGGCGCGTGCTCGCCGGGCTCGAGCACCTGGGCATCGAGGTCGACGCCGACCGGAACGAGCTGCACTCGAAGGAGGCCCGGCTGATCTCGACCGACGCGTCGCGGGTCGCGGTGCTCGTCGTGCCGACGAACGAGGAGCTCGAGATCGCCCGGCAGTCGGCAGCGGTCGCGCTGTAGGGCCGTCGGGCCGGTGGCGCGGCGCCTGGTGCTGCGTGGCGCGGTGCCTGGGCGTGCGCCTGGTGCTGCGCCGTCGCCGAGACGCCGCCACTTCGTCGAGACGCCGCCACTTCCGACGGCGTCTCGCTCGGTGGACGGCGTCTCGCGCTGACGCCGGCGTCTCGCGCTGACGCCAGCGTCCCGCCCGCGTCAGCTCAGGGCGTGCAGGGCGGCCGGGATCGGGGTGTTGCCGCTCGTCACCTCGAACTGCACCCCGACGGCGGTGTCGTCGAGCAGTGCGTGCAGGACGAGGGCGGCGACGTCCGCACGGGGGATCGACCCGCGGGGGACCGTCCGGCCGACGTGCACCGTGCCCTGCGGCGGGGTGTCGAGCAGTGCTCCCGGCCGGATGATCGTCCAGGCCAGGTTCCGCATCCGGATGTTCGCATCGGCCTCCGACTTCGCCCGGAGGTACACCTGGAAGACGTCCGCCTCCGTCCGGGCAGGGACCACGGCACGCTCGCGGTCGTAGGCGTCGGCACCCATCGCCGACACCATCACGTACCGCTGGATCCCGATCCGCTCCGCCGCGTCCGCCAGGGTGATCGCCGCGTCGCGGTCGACGGACTCCTTGCGGTCGGCGCCGCTGTTCGGCCCGGCACCCGCGGCGAAGACCACGGCGTCGACGCCACGGAGGCGCAGCGCCAGCTCGTCGTCGTCCACCTGCTCCAGGTCGACGACCAGGGCCGTCGCGCCCTGCTGCTCGACGTCGGTCACGTGGGCAGGGTTGCGGATGATCGCGACGGCGTCGTGGCCCGCGTCGGTGATCAGGCGGGCGAGGAGCAGTGCGATCTGGCCGTGTCCTCCGGCGATGGCGATCTTCATGTGTCCGATACTGCCCGGAGCATCCGGTAGACTTCCGGAGGCTCCTCACGTGACGCCATCCAGGCCAACTCCCCCAGGGCGGAAACGCAGCAAGGGTAACCGGGCTCTGGCGGGTGCGTGAGGAGTCTTCTTCGTTCCGGGGCGAGGACGCAGCCGGAGCGACCGGGGCTGTGTCGTCCTGTGCGTGCGGAGTCTTCTTCGTTCCGGGGCTGTGTCGTCCGGTGCATGGGAAGTCTTCGCCGTTCTCCGGCAGATCCGCGATGGTTCCGGTACGCCGAGCGGACTCGCCGACGAAATCTCGTGCAACCTCGTGCGCGGTTCCTGTTCATGTGTAAAGATCACCCCCAGGAACCCCCAACCAGGGTTCCGACCCTCTCCCGTCTCACCAGCGGGGGAGTCCGAGGATCAGGTGGCAGGCGAGCCTGCCAGGAAACGGGACACGCATGCGCAGGCACGTGTCGCTCCGGGGTACCCCTGTGCCCGCAGGAGCGGTCAACTGGACACGATGGATCACCGGCGACGGGAACCGGGCTCGACGACGAGCTCCCAGTGACCGGAGCCTCCTCCTGCGCGGCGGTGTCGTCGCCACGGTGACGGCGTTGCTCGCCGCCACCGTGGCGATCCAACCGGCTGCAGCGGCGCAGACGGACGTCGCCGAGGCCGAGGGCGTCCTGCTCAGCGGTTCCGGCATCGTCGACGTCGACGCGCTCGCCCAGCTCCGCGGTGCCTACTCCGCGAGCAGCGCGAGCACGGTCGGCGGGACGACCAACCAGCCGCTCGACCTCACCGCGCTGAACAGCCTCGGCGTCCGACTGTCGAACAACGTCGACCTGCTCGGCGCGAACGGCATCCTGACGCTCGGTGTCGACGGGCAGTTCGCGACGACCTCGCAGACGGGCGCCCGCGGTTCCTCCGGCCTCGTGGGCAACGACGGGGCGATCGGCGTCGGGAGCGGCACCGGGGCCGGCGCGTCGACGCTGAACCTGAACCCGCTGCTGACCCGGGTCGGCGCGGACACGACCGTGCTGTCGAACGCGCAGCTGCAGGTGGGCGCGCTCGCCTCGACGATCAGCGCCACACGTGGTGCGACGGTGAGCACCGCGAGCGACTACCGCATCGCCGGCGCGAACCTGCAGCTCACCAGTCCCGCGGTGGCCCGACTCGCGACGACCCTGCGGGCGAACGTCGCGCCGCTGTCGACCTCGGTGAACACCGCCTTGAGCGGAGCGGTGACGACCGACGCGGTCACGGGGGCGTTGGGATCGCTGCTCTCGCCGCTGGTGTCCGTGCGGAACACGAGCGTCCAGACGACCGCGAACGTCGATCTCGGGCCGACCATCGACGGGGTCCTCGCACAGCCGATCACGGACGGTGCGGTGACCATCACCCCGTCGAGCGGTTCGATCACCGTCGACCTCGACACGTTGACGCGGCTCAACGACCAGCCGGCGAACACCCCCGTGCTCACCGACACGGCGGTCGCCGCGATCAACAGCAGCATCACGAACATCCTCGGGACACGGCTCCCTGCCACCCTGAGCACCGCCGTCACGAACGCGGTCGACGCCGCACGGGTGCGCGTCCAGGTCAGTGCCACGCTCAGCGCGGCCGGGGCGGTCAACCTGCCGATCAACGTGACCGTCGACTCGACCATCGGTGCGCTCGCCGTGTCGGGCGCGGCCACGCCGCAGGTCTCCGTGTCGACGGGAACGATCCTCGGGATCAACGTCGCCCCCGTGCTCGGGACGCTCGTCAGCGGCACCGTCGTCCCGGCCCTCCAGACCGCGGTGCGGCCGCTGGCGAACTCCGCCGCTCTCTCCCAGCTCAGCACCACGCTGACCACCACCACGACCGCGGTCGCGACGGCGCTCTCGCCCGTCGTGCTCCTCCTCCGTCAGGTGGTCGACATGACGGTGAACGCGCAGGACGACCCCCGCTTCCGCGACCCTCGCGGGTACGACCCAGGGGCGCAGAGCGTGACCGCCCTGCGCCTCACGGTGCTGCCGGGACTGAACGCCGCGACGGTCGACCTCGCCACCTCCACGGTGCGCGCCACGGCGTTCCTGGCCCCGACGATCACCGCACCCACGGCAGGGCAGCAGTTCAGCGTCCCGACCGACACCTCCACCCGCTCGGTGACGGTGCGCGGGACCGGTGAACCCGGTGCCGGCATCGCGCTCGCCGCGGGCGGTGGCCTGACCGCCCCCGCGACGGTCGCCCCCGACGGCACCTGGACCGCCACACTCGCGGACGTCCCGGTCGGGGACCGGACCGTCACCGCGACGCAGACGGTCGGCGGCGCCGCCGCGGGCACCGCGACGCAGGCCTTCTCGGTCGTCGCGCAGCGTCCGCTGGTCATCGACACGCCCACTGCCGGGCAGCAGTTCACCACGACCGGGACCACGACCCCGGTGACCCTCACCGGCACGTCCACCGCGAACGCGCGGATCGACGTGACGATCGGCGACGACGTCACGGCGAGCGGCACGGCGGACGGCAACGGCGTCTGGAGCGTCCCCGTCGACGCGGTCCCGGTCGGGCTGCAGACGGCCAGCGTGACGCAGACCGTCGGCGACACCACCTCGGCCGCGGTGACGCGGGACTTCGAGGTCGTCGCCGCTCGGACGCTGACCATCGACACTCCGGCCCCCGATGCGGTCCTGCCGCTCGTCGGGGACACCCGCGCCGTCGTGCTCACCGGTGCTGCCGAGGGCGGTGCCCGCGTCGACGTGACGCTCGGCGACGGTCTGACCGCCACCACCACGGCGAACACGAACGGCACCTGGACCGCCACGGTCGAGGACGTCCCCGCGGGCGACTACACGGCCACGGCGACCCAGACCGTCGACGGCACGACGAGCGCTCCGGTGACCCGTGACTTCTCGGTCACCGCCGTTCCCGGCATCACCATCGAGGAGCCGACCGACGGAGCCGTCCTGACGGTCGCCGACGCCACGTCGACCACCCCGGTCACGGTGACCGGCACCGCTGCGCCGAACGCGTCCGTCGCGGTCGACCTCGGCGGCTCCTTCACGGCGATCACCGAGGCGGACGACGACGGCGACTGGACCGCCACCTTCCCGGGGGTCCCGGTCGGTGAGCGCACGATCACCGCGACGCAGACGGTCGCCGGCACCACCTCGGCGCCCGTCACCTCGGCCTTCGAGATCGCCGTCGGTGCCCCGCTGACGATCGCGACCCCTGCGGACGGCGCCACCGTGCCCGTCCTCGACGCCGACTCGACCGCCGACCTCGACGTCACCGGGACCGCCGAGCCCCGGGCCCGGGTGTCGGTGTCGCTCGGCGGCGGCCTCACGGCCACGACGACGGCCGACGGAGACGGTGACTGGAGGACGACGGTCGAGGACGTGCCCGTCGGTCGTTACACCCTGACCGCGACGCAGACCGTGAACGGCACGACGTCGCCGGCCCAGCAGCGGATCGTCTCGGTCGTCCCCGCGGCAGCGCTGCAGGTGACCGCACCGGTGCAGGGCGCGACGACCGTGGTCGCGAACGACGACGACACGGTCGACGTCGACGTGACCGGGACGGCGCAGCCCGGTGCCGAGATCGACGTCGTGCTCGACGAGCGAGCACCCGTCACGACGACGGTGGACGACGACGGCACCTGGTCGGTGGCCCTGCCGGACGTCGGGACCGGCGGTCACACCGTGACGGTCACCCAGACCGTCGGTGGACAGACCTCGCCGGCGATCGAGCGGGACATCTCGATCGAGGTCGGCGACGACCTCGAGATAACCGCTCCCACCGAGGGGCAGGAGATCCCCGCCACGAGCACCGGCGACGCGTCGGTCGTGGTCCGCGGGACCGCGGAGCCGGGTGCGACCGTCTCCGTCAGCATCGACGGGGCAGCACCCGTCGCCGTCGTGACCGGCCCCGCGGGCAACTGGGTCCTCGACCCGGTGCAGCTCGGGACCGGCCAGCACACCGTCGAGGCCGTGCAGACCGTGAACGGCACGACCGGTCCCACCGAGACGCGGGACTTCACCGTCGTCCCGGGCACCGCCGTCACCATCGACAGCCCGGCCGCCGGCTCGCGCTTCGTCGTGGTCGACGGGGACGCCACCGCCACGGTGACGATCAGCGGTGTCGCCGAACCCGGCGCAGCCGTGACGGTGACGGTCGGTGACCTCGAGCTCTCGACCACCGCAGCCGACGACGACGGCACCTGGTCGGTCGACGCAGCCGGGCTCGCCCCCGGTGACTACACGATCGACGCGGCACAGTCGCTGAACGGCGCGAACACGGACGCCCTGCCCGTGGGCTTCCTGGTCGACGCTGCGGCGCCCCTCGCCGTCACGGCTCCCGGCACGGCGGCGATCACGGTCGCCGGTGACGACGTGACCCGTGACGTGACGGTCACCGGCACCGGCCAGCCCGGCGCGGCGATCGTCGCGACGATCGACGGCGAGGAGCCCGGAGCGACGACCACGGTCGCCGCCGACGGGAGCTGGTCCGTCACCTTCGAGGACGTCGGCGTCGGGACGCACCCGGTGTCGGTCACGCAGACGCTGCCCGGCGGGGTCTCCAGCCCGGCGACGTCCGACCCCGTGACCCGCGACGTCACGCTCGTCGCCGCGGACGACGTGCTCATCACGTCGCCCGAGGACGGCGCGGTCCTGCTCGTCCCGGACGAGGACACCACACGCGACGTGACGGTGTCCGGCACGGCAGAGCCGAACGCACCGGTGACGGTCCGTGTCGGCGACGCCGAGGCCTCCACGACCGCGGACGACGACGGCGACTGGACGGTCACCGTCGGCGGCGTCGGCGTGGGCGAGCAGACGGTCACGGCGACGCAGACGGTCGGCGGCACCACCGCCTCCAGTGCGGAGCAGACGCTCACGGTGCGCGCAGGCCGACCGCTCGCGCTCACCAGCCCCGACGACGGTGACGTCATCACGGTCGCCGACGCGACCGGTACGGCCGACGTCGTGGCGGCCGGTACGGCCGAGCCGGGCGCTCCGGTGACCGTCACGCTCTCCACCGGGGAACAGGCGACCGTCGAGGCGGACGACGACGGACGGTGGAGCCACACGTTCACCGACGTGCCGACCGGTGACCACACCGTCCGGGCGACGCAGGTCGTCGGCGGGATCACTTCGGCGCCCGTCAGCGCCGGCGTGTCGGTGCGTGCCGGGGCGCCGCTGACCGTCACCACGCCGGCCGGGGCCACGGCCGTCACGGTCGCGGACGACGACGCCACCACCGACGTCGACTTCGCCGGCACCGGCGCGCCGGGGGCGACGGTCACCGTCGACCTCGGTGACGGCGGCACCGCCGAGACGGTCGTCGGCGACGACGGCACCTGGGCGACCACCGTCGAGGACGTCCCGGTGGGGTCCTGGACGGCGTCGGTCACGCAGTCGGTGAACGGCACCACGAGCACCCCCGTCACGCGACCGGTCTCGGTCGCCGCCGCGGCGGAGCTCGTCGTCCGGCAGCCGGAGGGCACCGTCACCGTCGCGGACGTCGCCGCCACGACGACCGTCACGGTCGCCGGTGACGCCGAGCCCGGCGCCACCGTGACGGTGACCGTCGACGACCGAGACCCGGTCGACGTGACGGTGGGCGACGACGGCACGTGGAGCGTTGACGTCGACGACGTCGCGGTCGGTGAGCACGTCGTGTCGGCGACGCAGACCGTCGCCGGCTCGACCTCGACCACGCCGGTCGAGCGTCCCTTCGAGGTCGTCGCGGCAGCGCCGGTCGTCATCACCGCCCCCGCGGACGGGGACGAGGTGCGGGTCGCCGACGAGGACGCCACGACGACGGTCACGGTGCGCGGCACCGCGGAGCCCGGCGCCACCGTGGTGGTCGACCTCGGCGGCGGGCGTGATGCCACGACCGAGGCCGACGAGGACGGCGACTGGGCGGTCGACGTCCCCGGTGTCCCCGCGGGCACCACGACCGTCAGCGTCACCCAGCAGGTCGGCGGCACCACGTCGCAGCCGGTCACGGTCGCCATCGAGGTCGTGGTCGCGGCACCGCTGACGATCGCCACCCCGGCCGACGGGTCCACCGTCACGGTCGCACAGGACGACTCCCTCGCGACGATCGTCGCGAACGGGGCGGCCGAGCCCGGTGCCGAGGTCCGCGTGACCCTGGACGACGGCGACGAGCAGACCGTGACGGCGACCGACGCCGGCACCTGGAGCGTCCGGTTCGACGGCGTCGCGACGGGTGAGCACACCGTCCGGGCGACGCAGACGGTCGACGGGTCCACCTCGGGTCCGGTCGTCAACACGTTCACGGTCGAGGCCGGTGCGCCCCTGACGGTCAGCACGCCGACCGACGACCAGGTCGTCACGGTGCCGGCGTCCGACCCGACGGTCGACCTGCCCGTGGCGGGCACCGGCGAGCCCGGTGGCACGGTCACCGTGGTGGTCGACGACGGCGACCCGATCGAGGTGCCCGTCCGTGACGACGGCACCTGGGACACGGTCGTACCGGGCGTCGGTCCCGGCGACCACACGGTGACCGTCGGCCAGGAGGTCGGTGGCACCACCTCCGACCCCGTCGTGGTGGACGTGACCGTGGACGTCGCCGACGAGGACGCCGTCGTCATCACGACGCCGGCGGCCGGCAGCACCGTCCGGATCGTCGGTGACACCACGCCGGTCCGGGTCGTGGGCACGGCAGCGCCCGGCGCAACGGTGTCGGTCACGATCGACGACGGCACCGCCGTCGCGACCACGGCCGACGACGAGGGCGACTGGACGGTCACCGTGCCGGACGTCGCGCTCGGCGGCCACACCGCCTCCGCCACGCAGACCGTGGACGGCCGGACCACTGCAGCACCCGACGTCGCCTTCACCGTCGCCGCCGTGGCCCCGCTGCAGGTGACCGCCCCCGTGGACGGCCAGGTGTTCCCGACGGACCAGGACACGGTCTCCGTGCCGGTCAGCGGGACCGCCGAGCCGGGCGCCACCGTGACGGTCGACATCGACGGCACCACGGTGTCGACGACGGCCGGTGCGGACGGCTCCTGGACGGTGACCGTGCCGGACGTCCCGGTCGGCGACCACACCGTGTCGGCGACGCAGACGGTCGGCGGGGCCACCTCGGCCCCGGTGACCAGCGGCATCAGCGTGGTCGCCGCGCAGGAGGACGACGTCGTCATCACGGACCCGACCCCGGGTCGCCTCTTCGAGGCCCCCGGGCTCGACAGCACGACCACCGTGCCCGTCTCCGGGACTGCCGCAGCCGACGCCGCGGTCGAGGTCCGGCTCTCGACCGGGCAGGTCCGGACGACGACGGCCGGCGGCGACGGTCGCTGGAGCGTCACCTTCGAGGAGGTCCCGGCCGGTGACTGGACGCTGCAGGCGACGCAGACCGTGGACGGGGGCACCTCCGACTCGCAGGTCGTGCCGATCGTCGTCCGGGTCGCCGACCCCCTGACGGTCACCTCGCCCCTGCCCGGGGCCCGGCAGACGGCCGGTGCCGACGGCACCGCCACCTGGCAGGTCACCGGGACGGCGGACCCGGGTGCGACCGTCACGGTCCGCAGCGACGCGGGAGACCCCGTCGTGACGACTGCGGCTGCCGACGGCTCCTGGTCGGTGTCCGTGGAGCTCGGGGTCGGTTCGCACACCTTCACGGTGACCCAGACCGTCGAGGGTGCCACGTCCGCCGCCCAGACCGTGCCCGTGGTGGTGGTCGCCGCCCAGCCGGGTGAGCCGGGGCAGCCGGGTGAGCCGGGGCAGCCCGGTGAGCCCGGTGAGCCCGGTGAGCCCGGGCAGCCGGGGCAGCCCGGTGAGCCTGGAGAGCCGGGTCAGCCCGGTGAGCCTGGAGAGCCGGGTCAGCCTGGTGAGCCTGGAGAGCCGGGTCAGCCTGGTGAGCCTGGTGAGCCTGGTGAGCCGGGTCAGCCCGGTGAGCCGGGAGAGCCTGGAGAGCCTGGAGAGCCTGGAGAGCCTGGAGAGCCTGGAGAGCCTGGAGAGCCTGGAGAGCCTGGTCAGCCTGGTCAGCCCGGTGAGCCCGGTGAGCCCGGTGAGCCCGGTGAGCCCGGTGAGCCTGGTCAGCCTGGTCAGCCCGGGGAGCCCGGTGAGCCCGGGGAGCCTGGTCAGCCTGGTCAGCCCGGGGAGCCTGGAGAGCCGGGTCAGCCCGGTGAACCGGGCCAGCCGGGCCAGCCGGGCCTGCCGGGTGGCTCCGGGAACGGAGCCGGCACCGGCACCGGAGTGATCGGTACCGGCAACGGATCGGGTCTCGCTGCCGGCAACGGATCGGGTCTCGCTGCCGGCAACGGTTCCCTCGGCAACGGATCCGGCAACGGCAACGGCAACGGCACCGGCACCGGCACCGGCACCGGTACGGGATCCGGATCCGGATCCGGCAACGGTTCCGGTCGCGACCTCGCCTTCACCGGTGCGGACGTCGCCCCGCTCGCGGGTGCCGCCGGCGGCCTGGTGGTCCTCGGGTTCCTGCTGCTCGGTCTCTCCCGACTGGCACGCCGTATCCGCCGCGGGCGCGCCTGACCGTCCGCCCACACCGACCGCACCGCGCCTCTCGTCCGTCGTCACGACGGCCGGGAGGCGCGGTGTCGTCCCGTCCCTCGTCGCCCCTTCCACAGGTGGTCGCCGAGGGCGTCGCGCTGTCGGCCGTCCCGGCTACCCTTGGTCCGTGGTCACCGCCCTGTATCGCCGTTACCGGCCCGAGAACTTCGCCGAGCTGATCGGTCAGTCGCAGGTCACCGACCCGCTGCGGACCGCCCTGCGGACGAACCGTGTGAACCACGCCTACCTGTTCAGCGGGCCGCGCGGGTGCGGCAAGACGACCTCGGCGCGCATCCTCGCCCGGTGCCTGAACTGCGAGCAGGGCCCGACGGACACGCCGTGCGGCGTCTGCCCGAGCTGCGTGGAGCTCGCCCGGGGTGGCGGGGGATCGCTCGACGTCATCGAGATCGACGCAGCGAGCCACAACGGCGTCGACGACGCGCGCGACCTGCGCGACCGCGCCGTGTTCGCACCGGCGCGCGACCGCTACAAGATCTTCATCCTCGACGAAGCGCACATGGTGACGCCGCAGGGCTTCAACGCCCTGCTCAAGCTGGTCGAGGAACCGCCGGAGCACGTGAAGTTCATCTTCGCGACCACCGAGCCGGAGAAGGTCATCGGCACCATCCGCTCCCGGACCCACCACTACCCGTTCCGGCTCGTCCCGCCGGCCACGATGCTCGAGTACGTCGAGCAGCTGTGCGAGCAGGAGTCGGTCTCCGTCGCACCGGGTGTCCTCCCGCTCGTCGTCCGTGCCGGTGGGGGGTCGGTGCGAGACACGCTGTCGCTGCTCGACCAGCTCATGGCCGGCAGCGAGGACGGCGCGATCGCCTACGAACGCGCGGTCGCCCTGCTCGGCTACACCGACGCTGCGTTGCTCGACGACGTCGTGGACGCGCTGGCGGTGGCCGACCCCGCCTCGGCCTTCGCCGCGGTCGACCGCGTGGTGCAGACCGGGCAGGACCCGCGTCGCTTCGTCGAGGACCTGCTCGAGCGACTCCGTGACCTGATCGTCGTCGCGGCGACGAACGAGAGCGCCGCAGCCGTGCTGCGCGGGATCTCTCCCGAGGAACTCGACACCATGACCCGGCAGGCCGGTGTCTTCGGTGCGACGGCCCTGTCGCGGTCCGCCGACATCGCCAACCGCGCGCTCACCGAGATGACCGGTGCGACGTCGCCCCGACTGCACCTCGAGCTGATGACGGCGCGCATGCTCGTGCCCGAGGTCGACGACACCCAGCGCGGTGCACTCGCCCGCGTCGAGCGGCTCGAGCGTCGCGTCGGTGTCGGCGACGCCGGCGGGCACCAGGCTGCGGCCGTGGTCGAACGCCCGCAGGGTGCACAGCAGTCCTCCGCGGGCGCTCCGGTTCCGCGCACGGGAGCGGGCAGCGCCCCGGTGCAGGCCGGCTCCCCGGCTGCGCAGCCCGCTGCGTCGACCGCGACCGCGACCGCGACCCCGACCCGAGCAGCGGCGCCGACCCGACCAGATCAGGAGCCCGCCGACCAGGCTCCGACGACCGCGCGTGGCGCGGAGCCGCGGGACCCCGGTGCGGCCGTGCGCGATGCCGCTGCCTCCTGGGCGGCCGTGGCGACGCCCCCGAGCCAGGGTCCGGCCGACGGCCCGACCGATCGGTCTGCGGGCCGACCGGCGGAGCAGAGCGCGTCGAGTGCGATGACGACGGCACACCCGACCGAGCAGCACCAGCACGATCCGTCGGGCACCGCGAACGCGTCGTCCACCGGGCAGGGGACGGCCGTCGGCGACGAGGCGGTCGTCCGACCGGTCGCCGCCGTCGGCTTCCAGCAGCTCCGCGACGCCTGGCCCCAGGTCGTCGAGCACGTCCAGCGCGCCCGGCGTTCGGCCTGGTCCGTGGTGGTCACGGCCCAGGTGACGGCCCTGCGCGAGGACGTGCTCACGCTCACCTTCCCCAGCCAGCAGGACGTGGCGTCGTTCAAGGAGATGTCGGACCCCGCGACGAGCGTCAGCGAACTGCTCCGCTCGGCGATCATCGACGTCCTCGGCCTGCGGGTGAAGTTCGTCGCCCGTGGGCCGGGACAACAGCGCTCGGCCGGTGCTCCCGCGTCGGGGCCGGGTCGGCAGACGTCGCAGCAGCAGCCGACGCGACCGCAGGTGACGTCGGAGGACAGCAGCCGGCAGCAGGCCGCGCGCCAGCAGTCCGCACCGACGCAGCCGGGGACTGCCGAAGGGCCGACGCAGCAGCAGCAGCAGCCGACTGCGCCGCAGCAGCAGCCGACCGCACCGCAGCAGCCGAGCCAGCAGCAGCAGCAGTCGAGCCAGCAGCAGCAGGCGAGCCAGCAGCAGTCGAGCCAGCAGCAGCAGGCGAGCCAGCAGCAGGCAAGCCCGCAGCAGCAGGCGAACCAACAGCAGGGCGCATCGCAGCAGCCGACCACACGGCAGCAGCCGGCCACGCCCAGCGCTCCGGTGACCGACTGGGCCGTCGCCACGATCCCGGCGACCGACCCGACCGCCGGCGCCGTGCCCGAGCACCTCGAGCCGGGTTGGTCGGCACCGTTCGGGACGACCGACACCGGGGAGCCGGTCGTGCCCGTCGCACCGGTCTCCGACCCCGCCGCTGACGCGGCCCTCGCTGCACAGCTCCGTCCGGCCTCCGCGCTCGGCGGTGCCGGAACAGCGCCGGCCCGTGCTGCTGCACCGGGCGACCCGACACCCGACGCACCGGGAGCGCCGGCACCGGCCGCAGCCGCAGCGCCCGCACCGGCCGCAGCCGTAGCGCCCGCATCGGCAGCGCCCGCCGCGCCGGGTACCGCGGCCGCCGTACCCTCCGGCGGGCCGGACGTCCCGGTCGACGACTACCCGCTCGACGACGAGCCCTACGACGACGGCGCTCCCTTCCCCGATCCGGGAGCGCACGCGTCCTCGGGTGCACCGAGCCAGCGACCGACGCGGGCACCAGCACCGCAGGCAGCACCGGCGCCGACTGGCCCGGCACAGGCCGCACCCGCGCCGGCAGCGCCCGAGCATGCAGCACCTGCGCAGACAGCACCGACCCAGGAGGCGGCTGCGCAGCCAGCTCCGGCACGGACCGCTGCACCCCAGGTCCGTCGGACGCCGGTCGCTGGTCGGTACGGCGAGGCGGTCGTCCGTGAGATCCTCGGCGCGCAGTTCATCGAGGAGACCGCCCTGCACGAGGAAGGCGCCTGATGTACGACGGGATCGTCCAGGACCTGATCGACGAGTTCGGTCGGCTGCCGGGCATCGGCCCGAAGTCGGCGCAGCGCATCGCGTTCCACATCCTGCAGACCGAGTCGTTCGACCCGGCACGACTGTCCGAGCTCCTGGCCGAGGTCAAGGAGAAGGTGCGCTTCTGCGAGGTCTGCGGCAACGTCACCGAGAACGTGCGGTGCAGCATCTGCCGTGACCCCCGTCGGTCGCCGTCGGTGATCTGCGTCGTGGAGGAGGCGAAGGACGTCGCCGCCATCGAGCGCACCCGCGAGTTCCGTGGGCTCTACCACGTGCTCGGCGGAGCAATCAGCCCGATCGACGGTGTCGGTCCGGACGACCTGCGGATCCAGCAGCTGATGACGCGGCTGGCCGACGGCACCGTGGACGAGGTCATCATCGCCACCGACCCGAACCTCGAGGGCGAGGCGACGGCGACCTACCTCAGCCGACTGCTCGTCCCGATGGGCATCCGCACCACGCGACTCGCCTCCGGGCTGCCGGTGGGTGGTGACCTCGAGTACGCCGACGAGGTGACCCTCGGCCGCGCCTTCGAGGGCCGACGCGTGGTCGGTCACTGACGGACGTGCACGCAGGATCGTTGCGTCGAGCCCGCCTCGCACGCAACATCCGCGGAACACCCTCTACGATTGACAGACCGCGCGACCGTCGCGGAACCGTCGTCCCCGGGAGTACCAGCCAGTGGCCCTGATCGTGCAGAAGTTCGGTGGATCGTCCGTCGCGGACGCCGAGAGCATCAAGCGCGTGGCGAAGCGGATCGTCCAGACGAAGAAGGCGGGCAACGACGTCGTCGTGGCCGTCTCGGCGATGGGCGACACCACCGACGAGCTCGTCGACCTCGCGCACTCCGTGACGCCGATCCCCGCCGGTCGTGAGCTCGACATGCTGCTCACCGCGGGGGAGCGCATCTCGATGGCGCTGCTCGCGATGGCGATCAAGAGCCTCGGGGTCGAAGCATCGTCGTACACGGGCAGCCAGGCCGGCATGCTCACGGACGCCCAGCACGGCAAGGCCCGCATCGTCGACGTCACCCCGAAGCGCGTGCGCGAGGCGCTCGACGCCGGGCACGTCGCGATCGTGGCCGGGTTCCAGGGGTTCAACCGCACGACGGGCGAGATCACCACGCTCGGGCGCGGTGGGTCGGACACCACCGCCGTCGCGCTCGCCGCCGCGCTCGACGCCGACGTCTGCGAGATCTACACCGACGTCGACGGCATCTTCACCGCGGACCCCCGCGTGGTACCGAAGGCCAAGAAGGTCGACCGGATCACGAGCGAGGAGATGCTCGAGCTCGCCGCCTCCGGCGCCAAGGTCCTGTACATCCGTGCCGTCGAGTACGCCCGTCGGCACGGCGTCACCCTGCACGTCCGCTCCTCGTTCAGCAACGCCGAGGGCACCATCGTCTACAACCCTGCAGAGGGGGAAACCGTGGAAGAACCGATCATCACCGGCATCGCCGGAGACCTCTCCGAGGGGAAGATCACCGTCGTCGGCGTGCCCGACACCCCCGGCAAGGCCGCCGAGATCTTCACGATCGTGGCCCGCGCCGGCGCCAACATCGACATGATCGTGCAGAACGTGTCCGAGGCGGTCACGGGCCGCACGGACATCTCGTTCACGCTGCCGAAGGACCAGGGCCAGGGCGTCCTGACCGCGCTCGAGGTCGCCAAGGCCGACATCGGCTACTCGGGCATCCAGTACGACGACCAGATCGGCAAGCTCGCCCTGGTCGGTGCCGGCATGCGGACCAACGCCGGTGTCTCGGCGGCGCTCTTCCGCGCCCTGCACGAGGCATCCATCAACATCGAGATGATCTCCACCTCGGAGATCCGCATCTCGGTCGTCACGCGCGCCGACACCCTGAACGAGGCCATGCGCGTCGTGCACCAGGCCTTCGGGCTGGACGCCGACCAGGAAGCCGTCGTCTACGCCGGCACCGGGCGCTGAGCCCCGCGCCGACACGACCCACGAGCAGGAGCACCACATGAGCACCACCGTCGCCGTCGTCGGCGCCACCGGCCAGGTCGGCGCCGTGATGCGTCGCCTCCTCGAGGAGCGCGCGTTCCCGGCTGACCACGTCCGGTTCTTCGCGAGTGCCCGGTCCGCCGGTTCGACGCTGTCGTTCCGCGGCGAGGAGATCGTCGTCGAGGACTCCGAGACCGCCGATCCGTCGGGCATCGACATCGCGCTGTTCTCGGCCGGTGCCACGGCGTCACGCGCCCTCGCGCCGAAGTTCGCGGCGGCGGGTGCGGTGGTCGTCGACAACTCGAGTGCCTGGCGGATGGACCCCGAGGTGCCGTTGGTCGTGAGCGAGGTCAACCCGCACGCCATCGACGACGCCCCGAAGGGCATCGTCGCCAACCCGAACTGCACGACGATGGCGATCATGCCGGTCCTCAAGGTGCTGGACACCGAAGCCGGGCTGCGCCGTCTCGTCGCGACCACCTACCAGGCCGTGTCCGGGTCGGGCCTCGCCGGAGTCGAGGAGCTCCTCGGCCAGGCGCGCGCGGCGCTCGAGCAGGACACCGCGGCGCTCACCCACGACGGTTCGGCGGTGACCTTCCCGGAGCCGGTCAAGTACGTCCGACCGATCGCCTTCGACGTCGTCCCGCTCGCGGGCAGCATCGTCGAGGACGGCATGGGGGAGACCGACGAAGAGCAGAAGCTCCGCAACGAGAGCCGCAAGATCCTCGAGCTGCCCGACCTGCTCGTCGCCGGGACCTGCGTGCGCGTCCCCGTGTTCACCGGGCACTCGATCTCCGTGCACGCCGAGTTCGCGCAGCCGCTCTCGCCCGAGCGGGCGACGGAGCTCCTCGCCACGGCCCCGGGCGTCGAGCTCGCGGACGTCCCGACTCCGCTGCAGGCAGCCGGTCAGGACCCGTCCTTCGTCGGCCGCATCCGCGCGGACCAATCCGCGCCCGACGGCCACGGCCTGGTCCTCTTCGTCAGCAACGACAACCTGCGGAAGGGCGCTGCGCTCAACGCGGTGCAGATCGCCGAGACGATCCTCGAACGGCGCGCGGTCGCCGCCTAGCGAGCACCGTCGCCGACGCGACACGTGACGGACGGGAGGCCCGTGGCGACACCGCCACGGGCCTCCCGTCCGTCGTCCCGACCGTCAGGAACGGGACCGAGTGCGACGTCGTCGGTGCAGCAGCACGCCGGTCCCGGCGGTGAGGAGCGCGAGCGCGACGGCGAGGGGTCCGGTCACCTCGGTGCCGGTCCAGGCGAGGCGCCCCTGCGGCGCGGCGTCGACGGTCCGGGCGGTCGTCGCCGGTCCTGGCGACGGTCCGTCCGCGCCGGGCTCGCCGGTCTGGTCGGCCTCACCGGGGGTCCCGGTGCCGCCCGTGCCTCCGGCACCGTCTCCCGGAGACGGTGCGTCACCCGGATCGGTGCCCTCGCCGTCACCGGGGTCGGGGTCCGGACCGTCGCCGGCGCCGGTCCCTGCGGACACGACGACCTCGACGGGGACGGGCGGCGCGAGCTGCCCGGCGGGGGTCGAGGCGAACAGTTCGAGGGTGGACGTGCCCTCGGTGAGCGCATCGATCGGCGAGCAGGACCAGTGTCCGGCGTCGTCCGCACCTCGATCGGCGGCATCGGTCTCACAGACCACCGTCCCGTCACGGACGACGACGACGTGCGCGCCGGGCGTGGCGGTGCCCGAGAGGGCGGAACCGGGTGCCAGGTCGGTGTGGTCGAGCGTCGGTGCGACGACGGGGCCCTCGGTGACGAGTTCGATGTCGGACCCCGCGGTGCCGAGCGCCAGGAGCGCGCCGTTCGCCTGCAGGCCGAGCTCGAGGCCGTTCGCCGGTGAGGACGGGTCGTCGGCGGTGAACCGGACGACGTGGGGCGCGGGGCTCGTGGTGCGGACCTGGAGGCAGCCGGAGGGGACGGCGGCGTCGGCCAGCACGGCGAAGGGCAGCCCGGGGCCGTTGAGGGCGGACAGGCACATCGACCCGACGACGAGCGGACCGGTGGTGCCGGGCGCGGGGTAGTGCGCGGTGTCGGCGGCGACCGGGCGGGTGTCGAGCACGGGCTGGCCGTCGTGGTCGGCGACGGCGACGAAGCCGGTGGTGCCGACGACGTGGAAGGTGCCCTCCAGCGTCGCAGCGGGCGCAGCCCGTGGCTCGGGCTGCGGCGAGGGGAGCGTGTCGGCCAGGGCGGCAGGGCCGAGCAGGAGCGGGGCGATCGCGGCCGCGGGCAGGAGCGGGAGGGCGAGACGGGCGCGCCGGCGGTGGTTCACGGTGGGGCCTCCGGGAGGGGACGGTCGATCGGGACCGTGAAATGGTGCCACATCCGGAATGTCGTACTTCACTAGCAGGTGCGATGGGTACGACCAGCGCCCCGCATCCGGACGATGCCCCCGGGCGACCCAGCGGCAGTGGGTAGGATCGTCGTGTGGCAGTGAAGCAGGTGGACCCGATCGACGTCGTCCTGATCGGGGGAGGGATCATGAGCGCCACGCTCGGCGCCATCATCCACCGCCTCGAACCCACGTGGAAGATCCGCGTGTACGAGCGGCTCGGCTCGGTCGCGCAGGAGTCCTCGAACCCGTGGAACAACGCCGGGACCGGTCACTCCGCGCTGTGCGAGCTGAACTACACGCCGGAGATGCCGGACGGACACGTCGACATCGCCAAGGCCGTGACCGTCAACGAGCAGTTCCAGGTCTCGCGGCAGTTCTGGGCGCACCTGGTCGAGACCGGCGCGCTCCCGCAGCCGTCCAACTTCATCAACCCGACCCCGCACATCTCCTTCGTGTGGGGCGAGGAGAACGTCGAGTACATGCGCAAGCGGTACGAGGCGCTCAAGGGTCACCCGCTCTTCGCGGGCATCGAGTACTCGGACGACCCGGCGCAGATCCGCCGGTGGGCGCCCGCGCTCATCCCGGGGCGCAAGAAGGACCAGCCGGTCGCTGCGACGTACTCGGCCGCCGGCTCGGACGTCGACTTCGGTTCGTTGACGCAGCAGCTCTTCGACGAGCTCGAGATCGCCGGTGTCGAGTTCGAGCCGTCGCACCAGGTGCAGAAGATCACGCGGTCGAAGGTCTCCGAGGGGTGGGCGCTCGACGTCCGCAACGAGATCGGTCGGTCGACGCAGCGCATCGCGGCGAAGTTCGTCTTCGTCGGCGCCGGCGGCGGGGCCCTGCGCCTGCTGCAGAAGTCGGGCATCCCGGAGATCCGCGGGTACGGCGGGTTCCCCGTGTCCGGCGAGTTCCTGCGCACCGACGACCCCGAGGTCGTGCAGAAGCACGCGGCGAAGGTGTACGGCAAGGCGAGCGTCGGCGCTCCGCCGATGTCGGTGCCGCACCTCGACACCCGGATCGTCGAGGGCAGGGCGTCGCTGATGTTCGGCCCCTACGCCGGGTTCAGCCCGAAGTTCCTCAAGCAGGGCTCGTTGCTCGACCTGTTCCGGTCGATCCGACCGCACAACCTGCGACCGATGCTGAGCGTGGCGTTCTCGAACTTCGACCTGGTCCGCTACCTGGTCGGGCAGCTCCTGGCGTCGAAGCAGACGAAGTTCGACGCCCTCCGCGACTTCATGCCGACCGCCGAACCGGAGAACTGGCACCGCATCACTGCCGGGCAGCGCGTGCAGGTCATCAAGCCGGACCCGGAGAAGGGCGGGGTGCTGCAGTTCGGCACCGAGGTCATCACCTCGGCCGACGGCTCGATCGCCGGCCTGCTCGGCGCGAGTCCCGGTGCGTCTACCGCGGTGCCGATCATGCTGACGATGCTGCAGCGGTGCTTCCCGGACCGGTGGGACGCCTGGGCTCCGATGGTGCGGACGATGGTGCCCACGTACGGCAAGGACCTCGGCGCCGACCCGCAGCTCGCCGACGAGACCCTCGAGCACACCGCGAAGGTCCTCGGTCTGCACCACTGAGCCCCGCCGCTCGGGCGACTTGTCTGTGGTTCGAACGTGTGTTCGAATGAGGGCATGCGGTGGAGCGGGCAGTCGATCGGAGCGGAGCGCGGTGACGCCCTGCCGGGGCTCGAGTCGAACAGCGGATTGGTGCGCAGCGTCACCACGCCGGAGTTCGCCGGGGTCACCTTCCACGAGGTCCTGGCGAAGAGTGCCCTGAACCGCGTGCCGGCTGCCGACGGCAGCGGCACCTACGGGTGGACGATCAACCCGTACCGCGGCTGCAGTCACGCGTGCGTCTACTGCTTCGCGCGGCCCACGCACACGTACCTGGAGTTCGACGGGGGTGCCGACTTCGACCAGCAGATCGTCGTGAAGACCAACGTCGCGGACGTCCTGCGCCGTGAGCTCCGGAAGCCGTCGTGGGACCGGCACCCCGTCGCGCTCGGCACCAACACCGACCCGTACCAGCGTGCCGAGGGGCGCTACCGGTTGATGCCCGGGGTCATCCGCGCGCTGGCCGAGTCGGGCACCCCGTTCAGCATCCTGACGAAGGGGACGCTGCTGCGGCGTGACCTGCCCTCGTTGGTCGAGGCGGCACGGAGCGTCCCGGTCGACCTGGCGATGTCGATCGCCGTGTACGACGACGAGCTGCAGCAGCAGGTCGAGCCCGGGACCCCGACGACCGCCGCCCGGCTGGCGACCGTCCGGGCGATCCGCGACGCGGGGCTCGAGTGCTCGGTGTTCCTCATGCCGGTGCTCCCGTTCATCACGGACACGCGCGCGCACCTCGACGAAGCGATCGGTCGCGCGGCCGAGGCCGGTGCCTCGAGCGTCATGTACTCCGCACTGCACCTGCGTCCTGGCGTGAAGCCGTGGTGGGCGGCCTGGCTGCAGCGGACCCGTCCCGACCTCGTCGCGCGCTACCGCTCGATGTACCTCGACAACACCTACGCGCCCGCGGACTACCGCCGGTGGCTCGCGGACCGGGTGCGTCCGATCCTGGCCGCGCACGGTCTCGGACTCGGCCGGGTGGACCCGGCGACCGGTTCGATGGGGTTCAGCGACCGGCAGGCGCACCTCGTACCCGGCGAGCGGGCCGCGGCGGCGACCGCTCCGCGTGCACCGCGTCCGGGGTCGGGCGACACCGGACCGCGCGCCCTCGTCGGGTCGGTCATCACGAACGGGGGCATCACGAACGGGTACCGCGTCCCGGTGTCGCTCGACGAGCAGTCCCGCCCGACCTCGTCGCCGCTCAAGCGTGCCGACCCCGACTTCGACCGACGCGGTGCCGGGACGACCGTGATCGGAGGCCCGTCCGGACCGACCCTGTTCTGAGGAGCGTCCACCTTCCGCGTTCGGGGGACACCCTGTGTCGGTGATCGGCGGTAGCATCGAGCGGGTCGCCGGATCGTGCTCGTTTCGGGGTACACGACCGGCCCCCGGGACGGTCGCGTCACACGGCGACCGGACGACTCTCGGAAGGACCATCGACCCGTGCTCGGCATCCCCACGCACCTCGCTCCGCGAGTGAACGCGTGGTCGACCGTGCGCGCCTTCCACGCAGCGGCGATCGGATCGGTCGTCGCCGCCGCCGTGACCCTGCTGCTGTACCGACTGGCCGAGCCCGACGTGCGGGTCGCCGGGGCCGTGCTCGCGCTCCTCCCCATGCTCGCGATGATCGGCGTGCACGTGCAGTTCGGCACCTGGCGCTCGGCCGTGGCCTTCCTCGTCACCGGCGGGGTCTGCACGTGGTGGTTCACCACGATCGTGCAGCGCGAGGTGCCCGCCGGCTGGGTGACGAGCTACCTGGTGTCGCTCGCGGTGATCCCGCTCGTGCTCGTGGGCGGGGCCGGTGCGGTCGCGAGTCGCGTCGTCGTCTGGTCGTTCGGCGGGTTCCTGGTCGGTCGGCTCGCGACCGGGATCGCGGTGCTGCAGGCGGACGGGCCGCCCCGACCGCTCCTCCTCGCCTGGGTCACCCTGGGCTTCGTGGTCGCCCTCGTGCTCTTCACCAGCCGGAACACCGCGCGGTCCGAGCGCGTCCAGCCCGAGCTGCTCCGGTCCGCTCGCGAGGAGCACGTGTCCGCCTACCGGGCCGGGGTCGAGGCCGAGGCCGCGGCGATCCTGCACGACACGGTGCTCAACCACCTCGGTGCCATCGCGCTCGCTCCCGACGGCCCCATGGACCCGCAGCTCGCGCGCACGGTCGAAGCCGACGTCGCGATGCTGACCGGGAAGCAGTGGCTCGCGTCGTCCGACCCGACGTCCGAGCCGGACCCGGCCCTCGCCGGTGCCGCGTTCGACGCGATGGTGGACGAGCACCGGGCGGAGGGGCTCGCGGTCGCGGTCACCGGTGATCCGGCTGCCCTGGCGCGGCTCGACCCGTCGGCGGCGACGGCACTGCTCCGGGCCGTCGGGCAGTGCCTGGCGAACGTCCGCAAGCACGCGGGGACCGACGAGGCCGAGGTCAGCGTCTTCGACGACGGCTCGTCGTGCACGGTGATGGTGGTCGACGACGGCCGCGGGTTCGACGAGCAGGAGACCGGCAGCGACCGGATGGGGCTGCGCGGCTCGGTCCGGGAACGCATCGGCCGGGTCGGCGGTGACGTCCAGGTGTGGTCGTCGCCGGGATCCGGGACGAGCGTCATGATGACCGTGCCCTACACGAGCGAGGACGCGGCCCGCGTCGACGGAGCGCACACCGGCGGCGCGCACACCGGCGGCGCGCACACCGGCGGCGCGCACACCGGCGGAGCGCACACCGGCGGCGCGCACACCGGTGGCGCACGGACCGGCGGCGCGGCGTCGTACGCCGTCACGGGTGAGTCCGACCGCGGAGCCGCCCGGTGAGTCGCGTCGACGCGGTGCGGGCCGCCGTCCGGGGCGCTCGGACCGCACAGCAGTGGGACCCGCTCGGCGCGATGGGTTCCCGCCCCCTCGCCGTCCTGCTCGGTGCGGCCGGCGTGCTGTGGGCGCTGCTCGTGTCGGTGTTCGACCGCGACGTGGTCGGCAGCCCGACGCTCAGCGCCCTCACGGTGCTGCTCCTGGGCGCGTCGGGCGCGGTCGTGATCGCGTCGTCGTCGCCCTTCCGGGCGCCGTTCCCGCGCTGGGCGTACGTGCTCCACGTCGTGCTGCTCGGCGCAGCGTCGGCCGCGAGCGTCGCGGCGCAGTGGGGGCCGGACCGCAACGCGCTCAACGACTTCATGTGCCTGCTCACCGCCACCGGGATCGTGACGGTCGCGCCCTACCGGCCGTGGCGGGACCTGGCGGTCGGCGGGCTCGTCCTGGCAGCGGTCGACGCAGCTGCCTGGGGCACCGCCGCCGCCGTGTTCCCGCACCAGGTACCGGTGTCCGTCGCCGCCTTCCTCGCCGCCGCGCCGACGCTGGTCCTCACCGCGGCGTCCGTCGTGTTCGCGTGGACCTTCGGCGGCCTGGCGGAGCGCGTGCAGATCCGTGCGGGCTCGTACTCGGTGGCGCGCGCCGAGCGGGACGGCATCGCCGCGCGCGTGCAGCAGGACCGCTCCGTCATCCTCGCGCGCGACGTCGCCCCGTTCTTCGCCGAACTCCGGACGCGTGAGGTGATCACCGACGCCGACCGCGCACGCGCCCGTTCCATCGCGGACGGCATCCGGCAGGCCATGGTCGCGGACGCCGACCGGACGTGGCTCGAGTACGCGGTCGCCGTCGAGGGCGGGTCCGCCGAGTCGGTGGACGACCCGGACGGCCTCATCGCGACGCTCGACACCGACCAGCGGACCGTCGTCCGGACGTTCCTCCGTGCGGCGCTCGGCGCAGCGACGGTGGACCCCGCGCGGTTCCGTGCCACGGTCCGCCGTTCGCGCGAGCCCGGTGCCCCACCCGACCGCGTCGAGGTCCGCACGGAGCTCGCGGTCGACGACTCGGACGTCGGCATCCACCGCACGTTCGACCCCTACTTCGCGGTGCTCCGCGTGACCTTCCCCGACCTCGACGTCGCCGTCCGACCATCGTCCCTCGCACTAAGGTTCTCCTATGACCAGCACTGACCCGAACCGGACCACGGAGGGCGTGCCACCGCTCCCGCAGCCCGGAACCCGACGCGTGCGGCTGGCGATCCTCGACGACCACGAGGTGCTGCTCGACAGCCTGTCGAGCTGGATCGCCGTGAACGCCTTCGACTTCGACCTCGCCCTCACCGCGCACACGTGGCTCGAGATGGTGCACAGCGAGAACTTCCCGACGGACCTCGTCTTCCTCGACTTCCAGCTCAAGGAGCCGGTGTCGATCGAGGCCCGCGTGCGCACCTGTCGTGCTGCCGGGGCGAAGGTCATCGTGCTCTCGAGCGTCGACAGCCGCGAGTCCCGCGACCGTGCCCTGGCTGCCGGTGCGGCCGCGTTCCTGTCGAAGTCGCTGCCGATGCGCGAGGTCATGGACGTCGCGCGCGAGGTCATGGGTGTCTCGCGGGAGACCCCGGCGCAGCGCGACTGGCGCCCGCTGCCGACCGGCGCGAGCGCGCACCAGCGGCCGAAGCTCAGTGCGGGCGAGGAAGAGGCACTGCGGCTGTACGTGTCCGGCTACTCGACGAACGAGGTCGCCGCGCAGATGAACGTGCAGTACGAGACCGCGAAGACCTACCTCCGCCGCGTCCGCGAGAAGTACAGCAAGGTCGGCCGTCCCGCGTCGAAGAAGTCGGACCTCATCCGTCGTGCCGCCGAGGACGGGTTCCTCGCGTAGTGGCGAAGCTCTACTTCCGGTACGGCGCGATGAACAGCGGCAAGAGCACCGGGCTGCTGCAGGCCGCGTACAACTACGAGGAACGCGGGCAACGCGTGCTGCTGGCGAAGCCGTCGGTGGACACCAAGGGTGACCGTGAGATCGTCTCCCGACTCGGCGTCACACGCTCCGTGGACGTCGTCTTCGCGCCCCACGACGACGTCCGGCACGCGGTCGCCGACGCCGGTGCCACCGACCCCGAGTCGGACCGGCTCGACGGCATGGTGCGTCCGGTGAGCTGCGTGCTCGTCGACGAGGCGCAGTTCCTCACCCCGCGCCAGGTCGACGACCTGCTCCGCGTCGCCGTGTTCGACGAGGTCCCCGTGCTCGCCTACGGCATCCGCACGGACTTCCGCACCGAGGCGTTCCCCGGCAGCGCGCGACTGCTCGAGGTCGCGCACTCGCTCGAGGAGCTCAAGACCATCTGCCGGTGCGGTCGCAAGGCCGTGTTCAACGCGCGCAAGGTCGACGGCCGCTTCGTCTTCGACGGGTCCCAGGTCGCGATCGACGGTGTCGACGTCACCTACGAGTCGCTCTGCGCGAACTGCTACCTCAGCGAGTCGGGCGGGCGGCTCGACGGCGAGCTCGCCCACTGATCCGACCCACGTCCGCCAGGTGGGCCACCGCCGGACGGGAGGCACGGTGCGGCGCCGCCCCGCGCCTCCAGGCCGGCCCGTGGCGCGGAATGCGCGCACGCCGGCGACGGTTGTCACCCCCATGAGCGACGCCACCGTGCACCTGTCCGTCCTCGACCTGGCCACCCGCGAGTACGGCCAGTCGAACACCGAGGCCCTGCAGGGGTCGATCGACATGGCAGTGCACGCCGAGCAGCTCGGCTACGAGCGTGTCTGGGTCGCCGAGCACCACGGCATGCCGGGCATCACCTCGTCGGCGCCCGCCGTGCTGCTCAGTGCCGTCGGCGCCGCGACGTCACGCATCCGGATCGGTTCCGGCGGGGTGATGCTCCCGAACCACGCACCGCTCGTGATCGCCGAGCAGTTCGGCACGTTGCGTGCACTGTACGGCGACCGCGTCGACCTCGGCATCGGGCGCGCCCCGGGGACCGACGGCGCGACGGCGATGGCGCTGCGCCGCACCGACCGGCTCGACGTCGACGACTTCCCCCAGCAGCTCGCCGACCTGATCGGGTTCTTCACCGGCATGGACGCGTCGAACCCGCTGTCGCGGATCCGCGCGGTCCCGGGCTACGGCGACGTGCCGGAGTTCTGGCTGCTCGGCTCCTCGGGCTACAGCGCGCAGGTCGCCGGCGCGCTCGGGGTGTCGTTCGCCTTCGCGCACCACTTCGCGTCGGACAACACCGAGGCGGCGCTCGCGCTGTACCGCGACTCGTTCCGCCCGTCGCGCTTCCGGCAGACCCCGAACGCCCTCATCGGTGTGCAGGTCGTCACCGACGAGGACCCTGCGGTCGTCGAGGAGCAGAGCGCTCCGGGGATGATCTCGTTCATCCGGATGCGACAGGGCGCCAAGCCCGAACCGGTGTCGATGGACGAGGCCCGCGCGTACGAGTTCTCGGACCTCGAGCGCCGGTTCATCGCCGCGCGGACGGAGCGGCAGGCCTACGGCGACCGCGAGCACGTCGCCACGAGGATCAACGAGCTCGTCGCGTCCACCGGTGCCGACGGGGTGATCGTCGCGCCCGGTGCTGCCCAGGCGCGCTACCGGCACCAGGCGCTCGACGTGGTGGCGTCCCTGCAGGCCGAGGGCCGCCTGGTGCCGGCGGGGGCGACGGTCTAGCGGACGGACGCCCGCTGCGGCCGTCCGGCCGTGGGAGCCGTCAGGCCAGGAGCCCGAGGCGCGTCGCGGCGGTGATCGCGGCGACACGCGTCCCGACGTCGAGCTTCCGGTAGACGTTGTAGACGTGCCGCTTCACCGTGCCGACGGCGAGCCCGAGTTCGGTGGCGATCTCGGCGTTCGACCGCGCATCGGCGACGAGACGGAGCACCTCGAGCTCGCGGTCGCTGAGCGGTGACCCGGCGCGGGCGTCGGTGACGAGGTCGACCGGGAACGTCACGGGACCCGCACCCCTGCGGGTCGCTCGGACGATCCGGCCGACGAGCTCCCGGCTCGGGGTGTCCTTCGTCACGAAGTCCACGGCTCCGGCGTCGAGCAGCGCGCGGCGGAGGACGGCGTCACGGTGCATCGTCAGGACGACGACGCTGATGTGCGGGTGTCGGCGGCGGACGGTGGCGATGGTGGTCCGCGCCGGTGGCCCGTCGAGCTCGACGTCGAGCAGGAGCACGTCGATCGCGGCCGCCTCGGGGGAGTCCAGCACGTCGGACGGGCGCTCCCCGTGCGCGACGACCCGGATCGTCGGGACCGCTGCCAGGATCGTGGCGAGCCCCTCGCGGAAGAGTCGGTGGTCGTCGACGATCGCGACGTGGGTGACGGCGGTCACATGGCTCCCCTCGGGACGGTCAGCCGGACGACGGTGCCCGAGCCCGGGGCGCTCTCGACGTCCAGTCGGGCGCCGAGCACACCGGCCCGCTCACGCATGGTGCGCTGCCCGAGGCGTCCCTCGGCGACGGCGTCGGGAGCGAACCCGGGGCCGTCGTCCCGCACCGTCACGACCACCGTCCCCGGCGACCACGCGAACTCGACGGACGCCGCGGACCCGGGCGCGTGCTTCCGTCGGTTGGTCAGCGCTTCGAGGAGGATCGTCAGCGCCTCCTCGGCCTTCCAGTTCGGCAGGGCGCCGGCGACGCCCGTCGTCGTGATCACCAGGCGGTCGTCCCCCGGGAACAGGTCGTCCACGTGCCGCCGCAGGGCGTCGTCCAGCCGGTCCTGGCCGACCCTGGCGTGCAGGGAGAGCGCGAGGTCCTGCACGTCGGTCAGTGCTCCTCGGAGCAGCCGCGCCGCGGACTCGAGCTGCGCGGTCCGCTCTGCCTCCGCGGGGTCGGTGAGCAGCACCAGGTCGAGGCGCTGCAGTCCCGCGAGCACCCCGTGTGCGACACGGTCGTGCAGGTCGCGGGCGATCTGCTCCCGCGAGTCGAGGTTCGTCGAGGTCACCCGTTGCCGGAGTGCCTCCGTGTACGCGATCGCCCCTGCGGGGAACCGACTCCAGACGCCCGCGTGCAGTGCCCGGGTGGCGCGGAGGACCTCGTCCGTGGTGCGCGCTCCGACCTCGTCGACGAAGACCGGCAGGTAGGCGTCGAACAGCATCTCGGCCGCCAGCATGGCGCCGGCGGGGTGCTGTGCACGCTCGGCGTGCAGGACGCCGGTCGCGAGGTGCTCGGGGTCGAGGTACCGGTCGCTCACGACGCTCGCGGCCCCGTCGCCGGTCGCGTACCGCTCGTGGGCTTCGCTGATCATGGACGTCACGTTGTCCAGGAGGCTCTGTGCGAGGACCGGGTCGTCGGCGAGCTCGGGAAAGTGCGCGCCGATCTCCGCGAGGACGGTGGCGAGCGGGGCGGGGATCGTCATGACGGTTGCGAGCGTAGCGGCCCCGGTCTCGTCGACGTGCTCGACGGCCGGGCGTTGTGTCGCCGGACACAGGCGGGGAGGAGCGTCCCGGGAAAGCAGCAGGGCCCCGATCCGAGTGGATCAGGGCCCTGCTGTTCTACTGTCTCAACACAGTGTCGGGGTGACAGGATTTGAACCTGCGACCTCCTCGTCCCGAACGAGGCGCGCTACCAAGCTGCGCCACACCCCGCGGTGTGGTTGCTCCGAACCGGAGCGACCAGGAAAGTCTACCGGACGTTCGAGGGTGCTCACGACCATTCGCGGTACACCCGGGCGCGTCGCGGCCGCTCGGGTCAGGAGGTCTTCGCGGTGAGGGTCACGACCACGGCCTCGGGGCGGCAGGAGAACCGCACCGGAGCGTAGATCGACGTGCCGATGCCCGCCGAGACCTCGAGCCACGACCAGTGCCCACGGTGCTGCCACCGGTGCAGACCGCTGACGTACTGCCGGGGCAGGTCGGAGTTCGTGACGAGTGCGCCGACCCCGGGCACCTGCACCTGACCACCGTGCGTGTGCCCGGCGAAGACGATGTCCGCACCCTGGTCGACGAAGGCGTCGAGGACGCGCCGGTACGGGGCGTGGGTGATGCCGATCGCGACGGGGGAGGGGCCGTCCTCGTCCTCGGTCCACGGCACGGCGCTGCGCATCTCGTCGACGTTGGTCGGCAGCAGGTCGAGACGGTCCCAGTCGCGGTGGGCGTCCGAGGTGCCGAACAGTTCGAAGCGCGACCCGCGGAGCTCGATCGCGTGGGCCTGGTCGTTGACGTCGAGCCACCCGAGCGACTCGAAGAACGCGGTCTGCCGGTCGATGTCGAGCTCGACCGGACGGCGACCGGTGGGGTGGCTGCTCGGGCCGGTGAAGTACTTGAACGGGTTCCGCGGCGAGGGGCCGTAGAAGTCGTTCGAGCCGTGCGCGAAGGCGCCCGGGACACCGCGGAACGGTTCGAGTGCGTACTCGACGGCGGTGTTGGCCGTGGGGTGCCCGAGGTTGTCGCCCGTGTTCACGACGAAGTCCGGCTCGACCAGGCTCAGGTCGCGGAGCCACTGCTGCTTGTCGGCCTGCCAGGGCGCCATGTGGATGTCGGAGAGGTGCAGGACGGTGACGTCCCGGGACCCCGGCGGCAGCACCGGGACGGTCTCCCAGCGGATGCCGAAGCGGCGACGTTCGACGAGGGAACCCCACGCCGCCGTCGCCGCTCCGACGGCCGCGCCCGCTGCGATCACTCCCAGCGCGGCGCGACCGCGACTCACTTGCAGTCCTTCGGTGCCTTGCCGTCCTTGTTGCCGAACAGCTGCAGGGTGACGGTCGCGTCCTTCCCGACCGCGGTGCCCTCGCCCGGGTCGACCGCCGCGACGGTGCACTTGTTGCCGTCGTCGCCCTTCGCGTACTCGCCGGACAGGGCGACCTTCGTGAAGCCGGACTCCTGCAGGACGTTGCGGGCATCCCCGACGCTCTTGCCGGTGACCTGGGGCACCGTCGTCTGGCTGCCGTCGGTCGTGTACACGGTCACGCTGGATCCGGTCGACAGGAGCGACCCCGGACCCGGAGAGGTCGACGAGACCGTGCCCGGCGTGCCACCGCCCGGCTGCGCGCCGCCGTCGACGTAGGTGAAGCCGGCCCCGGCGAGCGTCGCGCGGGCCGCGTCCGCGGTCTTGCCACGGACGTCCGGCACGTTGACGCTGTTCCCACGCAGCGCCGTCTGCGACGGCGTCGGGAACGGGTCGGCCGGGTGCAGCTGGTTGATCGGCATCATCGCCTGCTGCCACACGTGCGCACGCTGCGACGCGTACGAGCCGTAGCCACCCGGGCTGTAGTAGTGACGCAGGTTGTTCTTCGCGCCGTCGGTGTTGCCCTGCCAGTAGGCGGTCGCGACCTTCGAGCTCGCGCCGACGAGCCAGATCTGGTCGGCGTCGTCGGTGGTACCCGTCTTCGCGAACAGCTGCGTGCCGTCCGGGGTCTGGGCGCCCTGCGCGGTGCCGTACTGGATGGTGCCACGCATCGCGAACGCAGCGGTCGCGGCGACGCTCGGGTCGAGCACCTGCTTGCACTGCTTCGGCTGGCCGCCGAGCTCCTTGCCGGAGGCGTCGGTGACCTGGTCGATCGCGATCGGGGCGCAGTAGGTCCCGCCGTTGGCGATGGTCGCGTAGGCCGAAGCCATCGTCAGCGGGGCGATGTTGTTGGTCCCGAGGATGGACGACGGGTACGCGTTCAGCTCCGTCTTCTCGTCGGCGGAGTGCACACCGAGGTCCTGGGCCGTCTGCCGGATGTCGCACAGGTCGAGCTTCGCGGCCATCGACGCGAACGCGGCGTTCACGGACAGGGCGGTCGCACGGGCGACGGTGAACTGGCCCCGCTCACCCGCCGAGTCGTTCTTCGGAGCCCACGGGGACGTGATCGTCGAGCCGCACTGCGTCCACTGGGACGTGTTGTGCGGGGTGCCGTTGACGCTCTCGTTCAGGCCGTGCCCGGCCTTGAGCCAGTCGAGCAGCGTGAACACCTTGTAGGTCGAGCCGACCTGGAAGCCGATCGAGCCGCCGTACTCCTTGTCGACGCTGTAGTTGATCGACGTCGCCGTCGGCGGGGACTGCAGGGACTGGTCGTAGTCCTTGTTCTGCGCCATCGTGAGGATGCGACCCGTCGATGCCTCGACCGAGTTGAGCGCGCTGCCGAGCTGCAGCCGCGACTCGGTGTTCGGGTCGTAGGTGTTCAGCAGGTCCTTCTGCTGCCCGTTCAGATTGATGTCGAGCGACGTCTGGATCTTGTACCCGCCGTTGCGCCACGCCTGGTCGCGCTCCTTCTGGGTCCCGCCCAGCTGCGACATCTGCTTGACGACCTTGACCGCGTAGTCGCAGAAGAACTGCGCGCCGTTGCCGGCCGCCGACTGGCAGCCCTGGTTCGGCTCGGTCAGGTGCACGTAGTCCGCGGGGTTCGAGGCGATCGCCTGGTCGAACTCGTCCTTGGTCAGGTGCTTCTGCGCGTACATCGACTTGAGGATGACGTCGCGGCGAGCCTTGTTCGCCTCGTAGTTCTTCTCGTTCGCCAGGTTGCGCGTGTTCGGGGACTGCACGATCGCGAGGATCGAGGCCGCCTCGGCCGGCGTGAGGTCGGTCGCCGACTTGTTGAAGTAGTGCTGTGCGGCGGCCTGCACGCCGTACGTCTGGTCGCCGAAGTAGGCGATGTTGAGGTACCCGGTCAGGATCTCCTTGTGCGAGTACTTCTTCGCCAGGCCGATGGCGAGCTTCATCTCCTCGAGCTTGCGGGGGATGGTCTGCTCGACGGCGTCGTTGTACGCCTTCTGGCGCTCTTCCTCGGACGGGAGCTCGAGGGCCTGCTGCATCTTGATGTTGCGGACGAGCTGCATCGTCAGGGTCGAGCCACCGCCGGACTCGCCGAGGCCGCCGGCGATGCTGCCGACGCCGGCGCGGACGAGCGAGGTCATGTCGACGCCACCGTGATCCCAGAAGCGCTTGTCCTCGCCGTCGATCGCGGCGTTCTTCAGCTGGTCGCTGATCTGGTCGTACTTGAGCTCCTCGCGGTTCTGGTCGTAGACCGTCGCGAGCTTGACCGGTTGCCCGTTCGCGTAGGCGTAGATCTCGTTGCGCTGCGGGAGGTCACCGATCTCGATGTACTCCGGCAGGGACTCGAACACGCCGATGGTCGAGGTCGTCGTGACGCCGGCGACGGCGATCGCCGGGGTGACCCCGATCGTGACCAGCAGACCAGCGAGCGCACTGAAACCGACGAAACCGACGAAGGCGCCGATCGCGGAGACGGGCTTGGTCCGCGAGGCAGACTTCTGGGCAGACATAGGATGCAGCCTAAACGACGCCCACGACTGAAAGGCTGGCAAGGAACCGCATGACTCAGTGGGAGTACTTCACCGCTCCGTTGTTCATCCACAACACGGCCGCGATCCTCAACAACTTCGGTTCCGAGGGGTGGGAGCTGGTCCAGGTCGTCAGCGGCCCCGAGGGTGGGCTCGTCGCCTACCTGAAGCGCCCGAAGGCCGACGCGTGAGCACCGCCGACCGCCTGGCGGAGCTCGGCCTGACGATCCCGGAGGTGGCTGCGCCCGTCGCCGCCTACGTGCCGGCCGTCCTCACCGGGCAGTACGTGTACACGGCCGGGCAGCTGCCCTTCGTCGACGGGGCGCTGTCGGTCACGGGCAAGGTCGGTGCCGCGGTCGACGCGGACGCCGCCACCGCCCAGGCGCGCGTGGCCGCGCTCAACGCCCTCGCCGCGGTGCAGTCGGTCGCGGGCTCGCTGGACCGGGTCGCCCGGGTCGTCAAGGTGACAGTGTTCGTCGCGTCGGACCCGTCCTTCACCGGGCAGCCGGCGGTCGCCAACGGCGCGTCGACGCTCGTCGGCGAGGTGTTCGGGGACGCCGGCGTCCACGCGCGCAGCGCGGTGGGCGTGGCCGTGCTCCCGCTGGACGCACCGGTCGAGGTCGAGCTGGTGGTGGAGCTCACCGACTGACGGACCGTCAGCGACGCAGCTGACGCGAGCCGCGCCTCCAGACCGGTCGGGAGGCGCGGCTCGCGTCGTTCCGGCTACATGAGCTCTGCGATGGTCGCCATGATCGTCGGGTCGGCGAGTGTCGTCGTGTCGCCGATGCGACGGCCCTCGGCCGCGTCGCGCAGCAGGCGACGCATGATCTTGCCCGAGCGGGTCTTCGGCAGCTCCGGGACCACGACGACCTGCCGGGGCTTCGCGATCGCACCGATGCGCTTGCCGACCCAGTCGCGGAGTTCCTTCGCGACCGCGTCGCGGTCGGCACCCTCGGCCGCCTCGGCGGTCAGGATGACGAACGCGACGACGGCCTGGCCGGTCGTCTCGTCCGCGGCACCGACGACGGCGGCCTCGGCGACGCCCTCGTGCCCCACCAGCGCCGACTCGATCTCGGCGGTGGAGAGCCGGTGGCCGGAGACGTTCATGACGTCGTCGACGCGACCCTGCACCCAGATGTCGCCCTGGCCGTCCAGCCGCGCGCCGTCGCCGGCGAAGTAGCGGCCGGGGAAGCGGCTCCAGTAGGTCTCGACGAAGCGGTCGGGGTCGTTCCAGATGCCACGGGCCATCGACGGCCACGGCTCCGTGATCGTCAGGTAGCCGCTCTCGCCGGGGTCGGCGCGGTGGCCCTCCTCGTCGACGATCTCGGCGACGATGCCCGGCAGCGGGGTCTGTGCGGCTCCGGGCTTCAGCTTCGTCACGCCGGGCAGCGCCGAGATCATGATCGCGCCGGTCTCGGTCTGCCACCAGGTGTCGACGATCGGCGTCCGGTCGTGGCCGATGACCTGCCGGTACCACTGCCACGCCTCGGGGTTGATCGGCTCCCCGACGCTGCCGAGCAGGCGGAGGGACTCGAGGCTCCGCGCCTCGGGGATCTGCCGGCCGGCCTTCATCGCGGCGCGGACGGCGGTCGGCGCGGTGTAGAGGACGGTGACGCCGTAGCTGTCGACGATGTCCCACCAGCGGCCGGGCTGCGGCTCGTCCGGGGTGCCCTCGTAGAGCACCTGCGTGACGCCGTTCGCGAGCGGGCCGTAGACGACGTAGGAGTGCCCGGTGATCCAGCCGATGTCGGCGGTGCACCAGTAGACGTCCTTCTCCGGGTGCATGTCGAAGACGTTCCGGTGCGTGTAGGCGGCCTGTGTCAGGTAGCCGCCGGAGGTGTGCACGATCCCCTTCGGCTTCCCGGTGGTGCCCGAGGTGTAGAGGACGAACAGGGGCGTCTCGGCGGGGAACGCCCGCGCCTCGTGCTCGGGGGCTGCCTTCGCGAGCTCGTCGTGCCACCACAGGTCGCGGTCGTTCCAGGCGATGTCGTTGCCGCCGCGCCTGACCACGAGCACGTGCTCGACGGAGTCGGTGCCCTCGCCGGCCAGTGCCTCGTCCACCGCGGGCTTCAGCGGGGAGACCGCGCCGCGCCGCCAGCCCCCGTCGGCGGTGACGACGAGCTTCGCGCCGGCGTCCTCGATGCGGGCGCGCAGGCTCTCGGCGCTGAAGCCGCCGAAGACGACCGAGTGGACGGCGCCGATCCGGGCGACGGCGAGCATCGTGACGACCGCCTCCGGGATCAGCGGCATGTAGACGACCACGCGGTCGCCCTGCGCGACGCCGAGGTCGGTGAGCATGTTCGCGGCGCGTTGCACCTCGGCGGTGAGTTCCGCGTAGGTGATCCGACGCGTGTCGCCGGGTGCACCCTCGAAGTGGATCGCGACCCGGTCGCCGTTGCCCGCGCGGACGTGCCGGTCGAGACAGTTCTCGGCCACGTTGAGGGTGCCGTCGTCGAACCACTTCGCGAACGGCGCGCCCGACCAGTCGAGTGTCCGGGTGAACGGTGTGCGCCAGTCGAGCAGGGTCCGGGCCTGGTCCGCCCAGAACGCCTCGCGGTCGGCGGCGGCCGCCTCGTGCAGGTCCTCCCGCGCGACGGCGTCCGCGACGAAGTCCGCCGGCGGAGCGAAGGTCGGGCCGTCCTCGTGGCGTTCGTCGGCCTGGGTCGGTGTGGACATCGGTGTCCTCTCGCATCGTTGCGGCTGGGGTGCAGTCGGAGACTACCCCCGGTGCGGGACCGTGCTGCGGGGCCCCGCGGACATTCCGGCCGAGGGGTTGCCGAGCACGGGTCGTCATGGGGTACAGTGGTTCCTGCCGGACTCGTTTCCGGTGGCACCGGGCCGGATTCCCCCCAATCCACCGATGTCAAGGCGGCACCGGTTCCCCCCAACAGGTGCCGCCTCTTCTTTTTCCCCGACGCCTGTTGCGCAGCGTGTCCGGGTGGCACGGCTCGATCGGCGTCCTGGTGCCGAAGAGTGGACAGACTTGTCCACGTCCTCGTTGCAGGGCCGCTCGCGACGGCGTCCGCTCGGAGGGTGCCCGGGCGACCGGCCGCCCGGCCCGGTGCCGTCGGTTCCGCACGGTCGCCTGCGGACACCGAACGGGGTACGGCTTTGCGTAACGGGGTACAACACGGCACCTCGAGGGTGTCGAGCGGGAGCCGTCCACACGACATACCGATTCCTGCCGTGGCCGCCGCCGACCGACCTAGCGTCGACCGCATGCACCGCCACCGAGCCGACGCCCCCGGGGCCGATCACGACGCCACCGGTCCCGGCGTCCCTGCTGAGCCGGGCGGCGTGCCGTTCCTGCCGGGCGCCGCGCGTGCTCGGCGGCGCCGGACCCTCGATCCGTCGGTGTTCGAGGAGCTCGCGGCCCTGGTCGCGGACGCGGAGACGACCGACGTGCTCGTCGTCGGCGGGCAGGGCACCTGGATCGACCGGGGTCGCGGCCTCGAACGCGTCCGCCCCGAGCTCCCGGAGCGGCGTGCGCGCGCGCTCGCCGCCGAGCTCGTCGCCCTCGGCGGCCGCCACGTCGACGAGACCACGCCGTGCGCCGACGTGCGGCACGGCGACGGGGTGCGCGTGCACGTCGTCCTCGCGCCGGTGTCCGTCGGCGGCACCGCGCTGTCCGTCCGGCTGCCGCGACCGGAGCGCCCGACGCTCGCCGGCCTGGAACGCCTCGGTGCCTTCCGGGTCGTGCCCCGGGCCGTGCTCGAGGACGCGGTCGCCCGGAGGCGCAACGTCCTGGTCACGGGCGCCACCGGCAGCGGGAAGACGACCGTGCTCGCGGCGATGCTCGGCGCGGTGCCGCACGACGAGCGGATCGTCACGGTCGAGGACACCGCGGAGCTCCGGGTCGAGCACCCGCACGTCGTCACGCTCGAGGCGAGACAGGCGACCGCCGAGGGCACCGGTGCGCTCGGGCTCGACCGGCTCGTGCGCGAGGCACTCCGGATGCGCCCGGACCGGTTGGTGGTGGGGGAGTGCCGGGGTGCCGAGGTCCGTGAGCTCCTCGGGGCCCTGAACACCGGGCACGACGGCGGGGCCGGCACCCTGCACGCGAACGGTCTCGCCGACGTCGGAGCGCGGCTCGAGGCCCTCGGGGCACTGGCCGGTCTCGGCCCGCAGGCGCTCGCGCGACAGGTCGTCAGCGCGGTCGACCTCGTCGTGCACGTCGAGCGGCGGTCGTCGTGGCGGGGGATCACGGCGGTCGGGACGTGCGGGATCGACCGCGACGGGCGGCTCGAGGTCCGCCCGGTCGGACGCGCCGGCCCGTGAGTCGCCGCCGCGGTCGGGTCGGTCCGGACGCTGCCGGAGCTGCGCGCGTGCTGGACCGGGTCGCGGTGCTCGTCGGTGCGGGGGTGCCACCACCGCGGGCCTGGGCCCTCGTGGGTGGCGTGCCCGAGGCCGACGCTCCCGCCTGGCAGGACGTCCGCCTCGTCCTGCAGGTGGCGGAGCGAACCGGGGCGCCCTCTGCCGGTGCCCTGCGCGCCCTGGCCGCGGCGATGCGCCGGACGGCCGCGTCCGACCGTGCCGTCCGGGTCGCCCTGTCGGGACCGCGCACGAGTGCTCGGGTCGTGCTGGCGCTGCCGCTCCTCGGGCTCGGACTCGGTTCGGTGTGGGGCGCGGACGCGTTCGTCGTGCTCCTCACCCGGCCGGTCGGGTGGATCTGCTGCGCAGCGGCGGCCGGACTCGTGCTCGTCGGGCAGCGCTGGACCCGACGGCTGGTCGACGCCGTGACGCCGGACGGGCACGTGCCGGGCGTCCTGCTCGACGCGTGGGCGGTGGCGCTGACCGGTGGTGGGTCGTGGCAGTCGGCGGAAGCAGCCGTGCGCGGAGCCCTCGGAGCAACCGCCGGTGACGGGGTCGAGGCGGCGCGGCTGCACGAGGTGCTGGTCCTGAGTCGTCGCGCCGGGGTGCCCGCCGCGGAGCTGCTGCGCGCCGCTGCCGAGGACGCCCGGGACGACGCCGCTGCGGCGGGCCTCGCTGCGGCGGAGCGACTGGCCGTCCGGCTCGTGCTGCCGCTCGGCGTGTGCGTCCTGCCGGCGTTCGTCCTGGTGGGCGTCGTGCCGGTCGTGGTCGGGGTCCTCTCCTCCACCGTCGGTGGTCTCCGCTGAACCGTCCACAGACCGACCCGCCGAGCGTCGGACGGTGCCCCCCGGTGGGCGAACGTGGGACCACCACAGAGAGAGAGGGGAACCCCATGACCGACTCGACACCTCCGCAGCCGACACGGGTACCGGCGCCGTCACCGGGACACGCGTCGGGCGTGGCCCGAGGGTGGGCCGCGAGCGTGCACGTCCCCGCTCGTCCCGGTGCCGGACGTCGTCGGTGCCGCCCCGGGGACGACCACGGGTCGGCCACCGCCGAGTACGCCGTCGTCATCCTTGCCGCGGTGGCGTTCGCCGGTGTGCTCGTCGCCGTGATGCGCTCGGGCGAGGTCCAGCAGATCCTGACCGACCTCGTCCGCGGGGCACTGGTCCCGTGACCGGGCTCCGTCCGCCCGTGTCCGACCGCGGCAGTGTGACCGTGGAGTTCGCCGTCGGGCTCCCGGTCGTCGCCCTCGTCCTGGTCTCCCTGGTCGCCGGCGTGGTCCTGGTCGACCGTGCCGGGCGGCTCGGGTCGGTCGCCGGCACGGCGGCACGGGCGCTCGGGCGCGACGACGAGCGGACGGCCGCCGCGGCACTCGCCGCCGTGCCCGGTGCCACCTCACGGGTCCGCCGCGAGGACGGTCTGGTGTGCGTGGACGTGCAGGGGCCCCCGGCCGGTCCCTTCGCGGTCCTGCCGCTCCGCGCGACCGGCTGCGCGGCGGGAGGGGGCGGATGACGCGGCCGTCGGGACCTGACCGGCGCGTGCGGCCGACCGGGACCGTCGCGGTCCGCAGGGCGCCGGACCGCGGTTCGGTGACCGTCGCCCTCGTCGCCGTGCTGGCGCTCGCGCTGCTCGTCGGCTCCGCGGCGCTCGCCGGTGCTCGGACGCGCGTGCTGCTCGAACGGACGCGCACCGCCGCGGACGCCGCAGCGCTCGCCGCCGCTGCGGTGCTCGTGCACCGTCTCCCCGGCGTCCCCTGCGCCGTCGCCGGACGCGTGGCACGCGCCAACGGTGCCGCACTGGACGCCTGCGCCACCGCGGGCGCCGCCGCCCGGGTCCGGACGGTGGCGGGCTCCGGACCGTTCGCCGTGAGCGCAGTGGCCGTCGCCGGGCCGCCACGCGGGCTGCCCGACCAGTGTGTGTATGGTGTGCACGTCGGCCCCCGGTCACCGTTGTCCCGGTCGACCCGGACACCGTTGCGGTCCTGGGCCGGCGCGCACCATCGATCAAGGAGTCACGTGCCAGGCACGAAGAAGCTCGTGATCGTCGAGAGCCCTGCGAAGGCGAAGACGATCGCGCAATACCTCGGCGACGGATACGAGGTCCAGGCGTCCGTCGGACACATCCGCGACCTCGTCGAGCCCAAGAACCTGCCGGCTGAGCTCAAGAAGGGCTCCCTCGGGAAGTTCTCGGTCGACGTCGACAACGGCTTCGAGCCCTACTACGTCGTCTCCGACGCGAAGAAGAAGACCGTCACCGAGTTGAAGCGTGCCCTGAAGGACGCCGACGAGCTCTTCCTCGCAACAGATGAGGACCGCGAGGGCGAGGCGATCGCGTGGCACCTCCTGCAGGTGCTCAAGCCGAAGGTGCCGGTCAAGCGCATGGTGTTCCACGAGATCACCAAGGAGGCCATCCAGCGTGCGAAGGAGGCCACCCGTGAGCTCGACACCGCCCTGGTCGACGCGCAGGAGACCCGCCGCATCCTCGACCGTCTCTACGGGTACGAGGTCTCGCCGGTGCTGTGGCGCAAGGTCGGCCCCGGGCTGTCCGCCGGTCGTGTGCAGTCGGCGGCGACGCGACTCGTCGTCGACCGGGAGCGCGAGCGCCTGGCGTTCGTGTCGGCGAACTACTGGGACCTGACGGCTCGGTTCGAGAAGGTCGGCGACACCGCCTTCGCGGCGCGCCTCGCCCGACTGCAGGGCACCCGTGTCGCCTCGGGTCGCGACTTCGACGACCGCGGCTCGCTCAAGGGCGAGGCCGTCCGCCTGGACGAGGCCTCGGCCGCGGCGCTCACCACCGTGCTCGAGCGGGCCGGCGACGCCGTCGTCCGCAGCGTCGAGTCGAAGCCGTACACCCGTCGGCCCGCCGCACCGTTCACGACGTCGACCCTGCAGCAGGAGGCGGCTCGCAAGCTCCGCTTCTCCGCTCGGCAGACGATGAGCGTCGCGCAGTCGCTGTACGAGAACGGCCACATCACCTACATGCGTACGGACTCCTCGTCGCTGTCGCAGCAGGCGATCACCGCCGCGCGCAAGCAGGCCTCGGCGCTGTACGGGCCGGAGACGATCCCCGACAAGCCACGCAGCTACGCCGGCAAGAGCAAGAACGCGCAGGAGGCCCACGAGGCCATCCGCCCCGCCGGCGACACGTTCCGCACCCCGTCCGAGATGAACGGCGTGCTGCGGGGCAACGACTGGAAGCTCTACGACCTCATCTGGAAGCGGACGGTCGCCTCGCAGATGGCCGACGCCAAGGGGTCGACCGCGTCGGTCGTCCTCGGCATCACGTCGACCGACAGCGTCGCAGGGGTCGCCTCGACGGCGAACGGGACGGACGCCGAGTTCACCGCGTCGGGCACCGTGATCACCTTCCGCGGCTTCCTCAACGCCTACGAGGAAGGCCGCGACGAGGAGCGCCACGGCGGGGGCGAGAACGGCGATGCCAAGCTCCCGCAGATGGCCGAGGGCGACCACCTCGGCGTCACCGAGGTCGAGGCCAAGGGCCACGACACGTCGGCTCCGCCGCGCTACACCGAGGCGAGCCTCGTGAAGACGCTCGAGGAGCTCGGCATCGGTCGTCCGTCGACCTACGCCGCCATCATCTCGACGATCATGGACCGCGGGTACGTCACGCAGCGCGGCAGTGCCCTCGTCCCGAACTGGATCGCGTTCAGCGTGGTCCGGCTCCTCGAGGACCACTTCGGCGACCTCGTGCAGTACGACTTCACCGCCGGCATGGAAGAGGACCTCGACCGCATCGCGAGCGGCGACGCCGACCGCACCGACTGGCTCAAGGGCTTCTACTTCGGCGGCGACGACCACCGCGGGCTCCGGACCGTCATCGACAACCTGGGCGAGATCGACGCGCGCGACATCAACTCCGTCGAGCTCGCGCCGGGTCTGACCCTGCGGATCGGGCGGTACGGCCCCTACATCGAGGTGCCGAGCGACGACCCCGAGAAGCCCCGCCGCGTCAACGTGCCCGAGGACCTGGCGCCCGACGAGCTGACGACCGACAAGGCCCGCGAGCTCGTCGAGGCACCCGTCGTGGGCGACCGCGTGGTGGGCATCAACCCCGAGACGGGCAAGGAGGTCCTGGCGAAGGACGGTCGCTTCGGGCCGTACGTCACCGAGCGCACCCCGGAGCCCGAACCGACCGTCGACCCGTCGACGGGCGAGGTCACCGAGCCGGCCGCCGATGCAGCACCCGCAGCCGCGGATCAGGCGACCACCACCGCGAAGGGCGCGAAGGCCCCCGCGAAGAAGACGACGAAGAAGGCCGCGGCGCCGAAGGAACGCACCGCGTCGCTCTTCAAGTCGATGGACCCGCAGACCGTGGACCTCGAGACCGCGCTCAAGCTCCTCGACCTGCCCCGCGTCGTCGGCAAGGACCCGGAGTCCGGCGACGACATCACGGCGCAGAACGGTCGCTACGGCCCGTACATCAAGAAGGGCACGGACACCCGCACGCTGCCGAGCGAGGACGCGATCTTCGAGGTCGACCTGCCCGGTGCGGTGGAGCTCTTCGCGCAGCCCAAGTACGGCGGCCGACGCGCTGCCACGGCCGCGCTCAAGGAGTTCGAGGCGGACCCCGTGTCCGGGAAGCCCATCAAGGTGAAGGACGGCCGCTTCGGTCCGTACGTCACCGACGGTGAGACGAACGCGACGATCCCGCGCGGCGAGGACGTCGAGACCGTCGACCACGCCCGTGCCGTGCAGCTGCTCGCGGACAAGCGTGCCAAGGGGCCGGTGAAGAAGAAGGCGCCGGCGCGGAAGACCGCGGCCAAGAAGAAGTGACCGGGCGCTTCATCACCCTCGAGGGTGGCGACGGCGCGGGCAAGACCACCCAGGCCGAGCTCCTCAGCAGATGGCTCGAGGAGCACGGTCGGACGGTCGTCCGCACGCGTGAACCCGGCGGCACGGAGCTCGGGCAGCGCATCCGCGAGATGGTGCTGCACGAGCGCGGGCACGTCTCGGCGCGCGCCGAGGCCCTCCTCTACGCCGCGGACAGGGCGCACCACGTCGAGACGGTCGTCCGCCCCGCGCTCGCCCGGGGGGAGGTCGTCCTGCAGGACCGGTACATCGACTCGTCGGTGGCGTACCAGGGCGTTGCACGGGGTCTGGGTGCCGAGCGCATCCGCTCGGTGTCCGACTGGGCGGCCGACGGCCTGCTCCCGGACCTGACGGTGCTGCTCGACCTCGACGTCACGGTCGGGCGGAGCCGGGTCGCGGCAGCTCGGGGCGACGTCTTCGACCGCCTGGAGTCCGAGGCGGCGTCGTTCCACGAGACCGTCCGACGGGCCTTCCTGGACGCTGCCGATGCGGAGCCGGAACGCTTCCTCGTCGTGGACGCCGGGCAGCCTGCCGACACGGTCCACCGCGCGGTCCGCGCCGCGGTCGGTGCCGTCGCCGGGATCGCGGACGAGGACGGTCCGGCGTGACGGTGGCTGCTGACAGGATGTCCTCGTGAGCGTGTGGGACGGCCTGACCGGACAGGACGACGCCGTCGCGGCCCTGCGCAGTGCGGCCGAGGCTCCCGACGGGACCGGTGGCATGACCCACTCGTGGTTGATCACCGGGCCGCCCGGGTCCGGCCGGTCGAACGTCGCCACCGCCTTCGCTGCCGCCCTGGTCGGTGCCGGAGCGGACGACGACCACGCCCTGCGGCAGATCACCGCGCGCACGCACCCCGACGTGTCGGTGCTCACCACACAACGCGTCATCATCACGATCGACGAGATCCGTCAGCTGGTGACGTCGTCGTACTACTCGCCCTCGGTCGGTCGGTACCGCGTGGTGATCATCGAGGACGCCGACCGCATGACGGAGCGCACCTCCAACCTGCTGCTCAAGGCACTCGAGGAGCCGCCGGAGCGGACGGTGTGGATCCTGTGCGCGCCGAGCGAGGCGGACCTGCTGCCGACGATCCGGTCCCGCGTGCGCTCGGTGCGGCTCCGGGTGCCCGACGTCGCGTCCGTCGCGGAGCTCATCGTGGCCCGGACCGGGGTCGACCGGGCCCTCGCGACCGATGCCGCGCGGCAGGCGCAGAGCCACATCGGGATGGCGCAGCGACTGGCGACGAGCGAGGACGCCCGCGCACGCCGACGCCGGACACTCGAGACCGTGCTCGGGGTGCGCTCGGTCGGCGACGCCGTGATGGCCGCCGCCGAGCTCCTGGCGGTCGCCGACGAGGACGCCAAGGCGATCACGCAGCAGCGGGACGGCGAGGAGCGGGACGCAGCCCTGCGATCGCTCGGCGTGGAGCCGGGCGGCACGGTGCCACCGGCACTGCGGTCGCAGCTGCGGGCGCTGGAGGAGGACCAGAAGCGCCGGGCGACCCGCAGCCTGCGCGACGGACTCGACCGGATCCTCGTCGACGTCTCGTCGCTGTACCGCGACCTGCTCCTGCTCGGCCTCGGTGCGCCGGCAGAGCCGGTGAACCTGTCGATGCGCGACCAGCTGGACCGGGCGCTCGAGGTGGTGCCGCCGTCCGCGGCGCTCGAGGTGCTCGACGCGGTGTCGCTCGCCCGCTTCCGGATCGCGGCGAACGTCGCGGCACTGCTCGCGCTCGAGGCGCTGCTCGTGACCGTGGCGCGCGCGACCCGCTGACCCGCGTCGGCCGATGACCCGCTGACCCGCGCGACCCGGACCGCCGTGTCACCGGACCCCTGGCGACCGGGGTCGCGGGGCGGACGTGTGCCGTGCCTCCCGGCCGGTCAGCCTCCACCCACCGGACCCTGCGCGACCCCGCAGCCGATCGCCCCGACCACCGTGAGAAGATCGCGACATGCCCGAAGCCGCACCCGGACTGCGTGAGCGCAAGCGCCGCGCCACCCGTCTCGCGATCCAGCAGGCCGCCCTGCGGATCGCACTCGACTCCGGCTGGCCCGCCGTCACCGTCGACGAGATCGCCCGACGAGCGGACGTGTCCCCGCGGACGTTCTTCAACTACTTCCCGAGCAAGGAACAGGCGCTCCTCGGGGACGACCCGACGCTGCCGACGGGACCGGCGCTCGACACCTTCCGCGCCGGGGGACCGAGCGGCGAGCTCCTGTCCGACCTCGGCACCCTGCTCGTGCACGCGACGGGCGAGCTGGTGGAGGAACGCGGGCTGCTCGCGGAACGGCAGCAGGTGCTCCGCGCCGCTCCGGAGCTGTTCACGCGGCGGATGGCCTCGATGAAGGAGTTCCAGGCCGAGATCGAGGAGGCCGTGGCGGGGCGGCTCGCGGACACGGAGCCGGACCTGGCGTCGGACCCGGACGCGCTGCGGCGCCGCGCCCGGCTCGCCTCGGTGGTGGCGCTGGCAGCGCTCCGACACGCCTGGTGGGAGTGGTCCGACGGGGCCACCGAGACGCAGCTGACCGAGGAGCTCCAGCGGTCGTTCGACGAGCTCGGCGCGCTCGTTTCGCGTTCGCTCGTCTGAACCTGTATAGTCATTGCTCGTGCCGCTCCGGGAACGGAGCGTCCGCCGCCTTAGCTCAGTCGGCAGAGCGATTCACTCGTAATGAATAGGTCGTCGGTTCGATTCCGACAGGCGGCTCGACACCGGAACCCCCGGTCGGACAGTGTCCGACCGGGGGTTCCGTCGTTGCCGAGCGGTCCGGCTAGGGCAGGTAGTAGGTCGGGTTCGGCAGCTTGATGCTCCGGTCCGACGATCCGCCGAGCAGGTCGCTGTACTGGTCGCCGAGGTTCGCGACCACGTCGTACCCGCCGCCGGCGGGGGACTCGATGTGCGCCCGGGTCTGCGCCTTGTACTCGACCGTCGTGCACTTCGCGGCGGCGCAGGTCACGTACGACGGCTGCTGGGAGCTGCCGGTGCCGGTCCACTTCGTGTAGTAGGTCCGGTTCCCGCCGGTGGTCGCGGCGAACTGCGGGTAGCCGACGGCGTGCAGGTTCGCGATGGTGGCGTCCTGCTGCGCCTCGTTCCGACCGGTCACGCCGATGACGGTGCAGCCCGCCTGCTGCGCGGCGGCGACGAGCGTCGGCATGCCCGGCGTCGCGGGGAAGCGCTGGTCCTGCACCCACTCGTCCTGCAGTTCGGGGTCGAACACGAAGTGCATCGCGGCGACCTCCATGTCGTAGGTCCACAGCGTCGTGTCGTCGGCGTCCAGGACGATCGCCGGGTTGCGGTGCTGCTGCCGGGCGACGGAGCACTGCCGGGCGATCGCGGGGGCCTGTCGTGCCACGAGCCGGGCCGTCTCGCGGACGTAGGGGGAGTCGGTTCGGTTCGCGAGTCCGGTGCCGGGGTCGCCGTAGTAGGTGGCGATGGTCTTCTTGACGGAGTCGATGTTCGGGATGCCCTCGCCGCCCTGCGTGGCGCCGGAGGAGCCGTCGGCGGCCATCGTGAAGTGTGTCCTCGGGGCGAGGCGCGGTTCGCGCACGCCGGGCAGGTCCGCCGAGGGCAGGGAGTACGTGGGGTTCGGCAGCTTCAGCGTGCGGTCGGCGTACCCGCCCTGCAGGTCGCTCCACTGGTCACCGACGTTCAGTGCGATGTCGTAGCCGAGGTCCTGCTCGATGTGCTTCCGGGTGAGTGCCTTGTACTCGACGGTGGTGCACTTCGCGGCTGCGCAGGTGATCCAGGACGGCTGCTGGGACGCGCCGGTCCCCGTCCACTTCGTGAAGAAGTGGTCCTCGGAGAAGGCCGTGTAGCCCACCTTCGCCAGGTTCTGCACGGTCGCCGTCTTCTGGTCGTCGGTGCGGCCGGTCAGGCCGAACACGGTGAAGCCCATCGCCTGCGCACGGTTCACGAAGCCGACCATGGACGGGGTCGCGGGGAAGCGCTGGTCCTGCACCCACTCGTCCTGGCGCGCGGGGTCGAAGACGAAGTGCATGTCCGCGACCTCCATGTCGTAGGTCCACAGCGTGGTGTCGTCGGCGTCGAGGACGATCGCCGGGCGCTGCCCGTGCCGGACGGCGCGGTCGTGGATGCGGCGGAGCTGGCGCGTCTCGCGGTCGACGATCGACCGCACCTCGCGGACGTAGGGGGAGTCGGTTCGGTTCGCGAGTCCGGTGCCGGGGTCGCCGTAGTAGGTGGCGATGGTCTTCTTGACGGAGTCGATGTTCGGGATGCCCTCGCCGCCCTCCGTGGTGCCGGAGGAGCCGTCCGCGGCCATCGTGAAGTGCGTCCTCGGGGCGAGCGAGGAGTCGGGGCCGTGAGCGGGCGGCGTCCAGCCGTGCGCGTCGGCCGGCGCCGCGGTGAGGACGGTGGACACGACGAGGAGTGCCGCGCTCGTGGCGACGGCGGTGCGGAGGGATCGGCGCATGGAGACCTGGTGACCTTCGAGTCGGGGACCGCCCCCGATCGGGGGACAGCAGCACGCTAGTTGTCGATCAGCCGAGTGGTCCATGTGGGTCCGTACAGGTGCCTGCCGCGTCGTCGCCCGGCGACCGGCTGGTAGACAGGTGCCATGACGGTTCGCTGGGGAGTCATCGGTACGGGCGGCATCGCCCACTCGTTCGTGGCGGACTGCACCGCCGCGGGGATCGACTTCGTCGCGGTGGGGAGCCGCACGCGCGAGTCCGCCGAGGCCTTCGCCGCGGAGCACGGCATCACCCGCGCGCACGGCTCCTACGCGGACCTGGTCGCCGACCCGGACGTCGACGCCGTCTACGTCGCCACACCGCACTCGCGTCACGCCGAGGACGCCCTGCTCGCGATAGCCGCAGGCAAGCACGTCCTGGTCGAGAAGGCGTTCACCATCACCGCGGCCGAGGCGCGTCGGGTGGTCGACGCCGCCCGCCGCGCCGACGTCGCCGTGACCGAGGCGATGTGGACCCGCTTCCTGCCGCAGATGCGGATGATCCGCGAGCTCGTGGCCGAGGGGCGCATCGGACGCCCGCGCCTGGTCGAGGCCACCCACCACCAGGCCCTGCCCAGCGATCCCCGCCACCGGCTGAACGACCCGGCGCTCGGCGGCGGCGCGATCCTCGACCTCGGCGTGTACCCGATCTCGTTCGCGGTGGACGTGCTCGGCGTGCCGACCGCGGTCACCGCCGCGGGCACGCTGAGCGACCAGGGCGTCGACACCCAGATGGGCCTGGTGCTCACCCACGAGGGCGGTGCCCAGTCGATGATCCACTTCAGCCTGGACCTGCGGAGCCCGAACACCGCGTCGATCATCGGCGAGGACGGGCGCATCGACCTCGACGACACCTGGTACACGCCCACCACGTGGCGGCTCCGTGACCGCGACGGCACGGTCCTCGAGGAGTTCGACTCGCGCGAGGAGCTCGCCGGCTACGCCCACGAGGCGCGTGCGTTCGAGGCGATGGTCACCTCCGGGACGCACGAGGGCGGCCCGATGGACCCCGAGGAGACGATCGCGATCACGGCCGTCATGGACGAGGCCCGTCGGCAGGTGGGCGTCCGCTACGCGGCCGACGACGACGGATCGGACGCGCCGTCGGCCGACTGACGTGCGCCGGCGGGTGCGCCGGCGACCGATCCGGTCTGGAGGCTCCTCCCGCGGTTCCGTAGGATCGGTCGCGATGTCCGACCAGCAGCCCACGTCGAAGTCCGTCCCGGCACGCCTCCGCGGCGCCGTCGGGTCCCTGCGCCGCTCCGCGGCTCGCCGACCGGTCCCGTGGATCGCCGGTGGTCTCGTCGGTGTCCTCCTGCTGGGCTCGGGCGCCTCGGTCGCCGTGGCTGCCGCGACGATGCCGTCCCGCCCGTCCGCGGCGACGCGGTCGGCCGCCGCGACGCCCGCGCCGTCGGACACGCCCCGGAGCTCCGCGACACCGAGTGCGACGCCGACGGACGAGTCCCGCTCGGTGCCGGACGACGCCGCCGGCCCGTCGGCCCTGCGGACCTGCACGATCGACGCCGCGGCCTCGGCAGCCGGCCTCGGGTCCTTCGAGGGCTTCGTCATGGACGCGGAGTCCGGGGAGACGCTGTTCTCGCGGAACGGGGAGGAGGCGGCACAGACCGGCAGCGTGATGAAGACGCTGACGAGCGCCACGGCCCTCGCGGTCCTCGGCGGCGACCACCGCATCCCGACCACGGTGACGAAGGAGACCGACGGCACCGTCGCGCTCGTCGGTCACGGCGATGCGACGCTCTCGGCCGGCAACGGCACGGTGTACCCGGGCGCGCCGACCCTCGCGCAGCTCGCACAGCAGGTGAAGGCGGCCCTCGGTGACGCCCCGGTGACGACGATCGTCGCCGACGACAGCTACTGGGACGACGCCGACGCGTGGGACCCGACCTGGCCGGAGAGCGAGCGCACCATCGGGTACCAGCCCCGGGTCACCGCGCTCATGGTCGACGGCGACCGGGCGAACCCGGCCGCTGCGACCTCGCCCCGCTCCACCGACCCGGTCGGTCGCGCCGGAGCAGCCTTCCGCACGGCACTGGCGAACGCGGGCGTCGCAGGAGCCGGGAACGCGCAGGTGGTGCAGCGCGCGACCACGAGCACGGACCAGATCGCCTCGGTCTCCTCGCAGCCGGTGTCGACGCTGATCGGGCAGATGATCCCGAACTCCGACAACACCCTGGCCGAGATGCTGGCGCGCGTCTCGTCGAAGGAGTCCGGTGCAGGCGGGTCGGCGGCGTCGCTGACCGGCGTCTACCAGAAGGCACTCGCCGGCTACGGCGTCGATCCCGCGGGCATCACGATCAAGGACGGCTCGGGGGAGAGCGCGGCGAACGCGGTGTCGCCGTCCTTCGTCGCCCACCTCATGGTCGCGGTCGCCGCGGGCGAGAAGGGCCTCGGCGTGCTGTCCGGGGCGCTCCCCGTCGCCGGCGTCTCCGGCACCCTGTCGAGCCGGTTCACGGGGGAGAACGCGGTGGCGCGCGGCAAGGTGCACGCGAAGACCGGGTGGATCGACAGCGCGAACACGCTCGGCGGGTACATCGACGCGGCGGACGGCCGACGCCTCACCTTCGCGTTCTACGCGATCGGGTCCCCGCGTGCCGCGGCACTGCCGGCGCTCGACGCCGTCACCGCGGCGACGTACCGGTGCGGTGGGAGCCTGACCTCGTCCTGACGTCCACGAAGCCGCAGGGTGCCGGGTGCAGGATGGATGCATGGCCAGGGCACTGCTCGTCGTCGACGTCCAGAACGACTTCACGGAGGGTGGCGCGCTCGGTGTGACCGGGGGCGCGGCCGTCGCGGAGCGCATCAGCGCGTTCCTCCGTCGGCACGCGGACGAGTACGACCTCATCGTCGGCTCCCGTGACTGGCACCACGGCGACGACGACAACGGCGGACACTTCGCCGGACCCGAGGGGCCGGACTTCGTGGACACGTGGCCGGTGCACTGCGTCGGCGGCACGCCGGGTGCGGCGTACCACCCGGACCTCGACACGAGCGTCATCGACGTCGACGTGTTCAAGGGGCGGGGCCGGCCGGACTACTCGGCGTTCCAGGCGAGCACGGACGACGGCACCGCGCTGCCGGACCTCCTCGCCGACCGTCGGGTGACGACGGTGGACATCGTCGGCATCGCCACCGACCACTGCGTGCGCGCCACGGCGCTCGACGCGCGGGCCGCCGGGTACGACGTCGCCGTCTACGACGACCTCGTGGCCGGGGTGGACCCGGACCGCAGCGCACGGGCCCTGGACGAGATCAGCGCGGTCGGCGGGCACGTCGACCACAGCGACATGGACGAGGGGCTCGCGAACCCCGGAGGAGCAGTACTGTGACCGCACCCACCACCACGACCAGCGGACCCACCCCGGCCGGCCCGACCACCACCGTCTCGGACGACCACGTCGCCGTTGCAGACGTCCCCACCGGACTCCTCATCGGCGGCTCCTGGCGCGCCGCGAGCGGCGGCGCGACCTTCCCCGTCCGCGACCCCAGCACGGGCGAGGTCCTCGCCGAGGTCGCCGACGCGACGCCCGAGGACGGCATCGCCGCCCTCGACGCCGCTGTGGCCGCGCAGGAGGCCTGGGCCTCGACCGCGCCGCGGCGACGGTCGGACATCCTCCGCCGGGCGTTCGACCTGGCCCACGAGCACGAGGACGACCTCGCCGCCCTGATGACGCTCGAGATGGGCAAGCCCCTCGCCGAGTCCCGGGGCGAGGTCGCCTACGGCAGCGAGTTCCTCCGGTGGTTCTCGGAGGAGGCCGTCCGCATCTCGGGTGACTACCGCACCAACCCGGAGGGCACCGGACGCGGCATCGTGCTCCGACGCCCCGTCGGTCCCGTCTACGCGATCACGCCGTGGAACTTCCCCCTCGCGATGGCGACGCGCAAGATCGGCCCGGCACTCGCGGCCGGCTGCACGGTCGTGCTGAAGCCGGCGGACCTCACGCCGCTCACGACGCTCTTCCTGGTCGAGTTGTTCCGCCGCGCCGGGCTGCCCGACGGGGTGCTCAACGTGGTGCCCTCGCGCGATGCGAAGGCGCTGTCGGAGCCGATCATCGCCGACCGCCGACTGCGCAAGCTCACCTTCACCGGTTCGACGCCGGTCGGGTCGGCACTCCTCAAGCAGGCCGCCGACAACGTCCTCAAGACGAGCATGGAGCTCGGCGGCAACGCTCCGCTCCTCGTCTTCGACGACGCCGACCTCGACGAGGCGGTCACGGCGGCGATGCAGGCGAAGTTCCGCAACGTCGGCGAGGCCTGCACGGCGGCGAACCGCTTCTTCGTGCAGGAGGGCATCGCCGAGGCCTTCACCGCGGCGCTCACCGCGAAGGTCGACGGACTGCGGATCGGCCGGGGCACCGAGGACGGGACCACCATCGGTCCGCTCATCGACGACCGTGCCGTGGACAAGGCCGCCGGGCTCGTCGACGACGCCGTGCAGCGGGGTGCCCGACTCGTGACCGGCGGGGAGCGGGTCGACCGTCCGGGCACGTTCTACGCACCGACGGTGCTCGACGAGGTCCCGCCGGGGTCGGACATCCTCACCACAGAGATCTTCGGGCCGGTCGTGTCGATCACGCGGTTCGCCACCGAGGAGGAGGGCATCCGCCTCGCGAACGACACCGAGTACGGGCTCGTCGCGTACGCGTTCACGACCGACCTCCGGCGCGGTCAGCGGCTCGCCGAGCGTCTCGAGACGGGCATGCTCGGGCTGAACACGGGCGTCGTGTCGAACGCGGCGTTCCCGTTCGGCGGGGTCAAGTCCTCGGGGCTCGGCCGCGAGGGTTCGCACGAGGGCCTCGAGGAGTACCTGGAGTCGGTCTACGTCCTCACGCCGGACCCCTTTGCCGCCTGACCTCCCCGCACCACGCAACGTGGGCGGTCCCGCGCAGCGATATACCGCTGCGCGAGACCGCCCACGTTGCGTTCCGCGGGATCGACGTCAGACGAGCAGCTGGTGCTTCGCGAGGTCGCGGTAGAGCGGGGTGGACTGCACGAGCTCCGAGTGCGTGCCTGTACCGACGACACGGCCGTGCTCGAGCACGACGATGACGTCGGAGTCGACGACGGTCGACAGCCGGTGCGCGATGACGAGCAGCGTCCGGTCGGCCGCGACGGCGTCGATCGCGAGCCGCATCTTCTGCTCGTTCACCCCGTCGAGCGAGGACGTCGACTCGTCGAGCAGCAGGATCGGGGGCGCGGCGAGCAGTGCCCGGGCGATCGCGAGCCGTTGCCGCTCACCGCCGGACAGCATGACGCCGTCCTCACCGACCTGGGCGTCGAGCCCGCGGGGGTCGCGGTGCAGCACGTCGCCGAGGTTGACGGCCTCGAGCACCCGGACGCACTCGGCCTCGGACGCGTCGGGGGAGCCGAGCAGCAGGTTCGCCCGGATGGTGCCGGCGAGCACGGGGGCGTCCTGCTCGACGTACCCGATCTGCGCGCGGAGCTCGGCGCGGTCGAGCCCGCGGACGTCGACGCCGCCGAGCCGGATCACACCCGAGGTCGGGTCGTAGAAGCGCTCGATGAGCGCGAGCGTCGTGGACTTGCCGGCCCCGGAGGGGCCGACCAGCGCCACCCGCGCGCCGCGGGGCACGCGGAACGACACGTCGTCCAGCACCACGTCCTCGGCGGAGGGTGCGCCGTCGACCGCACCCGAGCCTCCCGACCGGTCCGTCGCGCCGCCCGCGCCCGACGCGCCGCCCGCGCCCGACGCTCCGTCCGCGCCCGACGCATCCGCAGCCCGCGCGTAGCGGAACGTCACGTGCTCGAACGCGATCGCGTCGTCGGTCTCCGTCGCCGCGGCGACCCGGACGGCACCGTCGTCCTGGTCCTCCGTCGGCAGGTGCAGGATCTCCTCGATGCGGCCGAGGGCGCCGAGTGCCTGCGCGACCGCGACGGCCGCACCGAGGGCCTGCCCGAGTGGCATGACCATCATGAAGAGCAGCAGGATGAAGGTGATCAGCGTGGCGATGGTGATCTGCCCCGCGGCGACCTGTGCACCCCCGACCCCGAGCACGGCGATGAACGCGACCTGCATCACGATGCTCGCGACCGGCACCACGAACGCCGACATCTTCGCGATGTCCAGGCCGCGGCGGTAGGCCTCGGTGGCGTGGCCGTCGACCTCGGCGACCTCGCGGCCGGTGGCCCCGGCGGCTCGGATCGTGCGGACGGCACCGATGCCCCGCTCGACCGCCGCGGTCAGGTCGCCGACCTTCTCCTGGGCACGCTTCGACGCGACGCGGATGCGTCGGCTGAGCCCGCCGACGACGACGATCGCGACGAGGACGATGACGACGGTGATGCCGAGGAGCAGGGGGTCGATGACCGCCATCGCGATGATCGCGCCGACGAACGTCAGGGCGCCACCGATCGACTCGATGAGTCCCTGCGTGAGCACGGCGCGCAGGAGCGTCGTGTCGCTGCCGACGCGGGACACGAGGTCGCCGGTGCGGCGGGTGTCGAACTCCGAGATCGGCAGGTTGAGGATCCGCGCGATGAGCTTGCGGCGGGTGGAGAGCACCACGCCCTCGCCGGCGCGCTGGAGCAGGAAGTGCTGCACGCCGTTCAGCACGCCCGAGACGAGCACGAGGGCGACGAGCGCCCAGACCAGGATCGAGAGCGTCTCGCCGTGCTGCACGGCGGTGACGACCTGGTTGACGAGCAACGGCTGCGCGAGCGAGGCGCCGGCTCCGAGGACGCTCAGCATGATGATCAGGGCCATCGCGGGCTTGTTCTCGAACAGGTAGGTCAGCAGGCGGCCGAAGCTCGCCCGTGGGCCCTCGGACGGCTTGCGGCGTGCGGAGAAGAGGCTCATCGTTCCTGGTTCCTGCCGCCCGTGCGGGGTGTGCTGGCGGCCGTCGTCCATCTTCGCACCGTCCCGTGGGAGCGTGGTGCGCGGCGTTGTGTCGGTTGTCCCGCCGTTGAACGACATCCCCGCTGTCGGACGACGTCGGGGGTGTCGTCCCACAGCGGCAGCACGCGCAGGCGACATCGCGCGCGCGACCCTGGACGCGACGGACGGGAGGCGCGGTGCCGGACCGGCACCGCGCCTCCCGTCCGTCGGGTGGTCGCGTCAGGACGCGCCGGTCATGCCCGCACGTCTGCCGGAGCAGCGTCCGGCGAGCCGGCGGCGTCGGCCTCGTCGAGCCCCGCACCCTTCGTCTCACGGACGAAGAAGAGCGCGACCACGGTCACCACGGCGGCGAGCGTCAGGTAGAGCCCGACCCAGACGATCGTGCCGTCCGGCTGCCACAGCGCCAGGGCGATCGTCGGCGCGAGCGACGCCCCGAGGATCGACGCCACGTTGTAGGCGATCGCCGACCCGGTGTAGCGGACGTTCGTCGGGAAGAGCTCCGGCAGCAGGGCCCCCATCGGACCGAACGTCAGGCCCATGAGCGAGAGCCCCACGACCAGGAACGTGACGACGGTGATCGGCCCGGTCGACGCGGCGAACCAGAACTGGAACGTCAGGCCGAACAGGGCGATGCCGATCGTGGTGGGGATCAGCGTGCGTCGGCGGCCGTACCTGTCGGCGAGCCACCCGGCGATCGGGGTGAAGACGCCGAAGAACACGACGCCGATCATGAGCAGCGTGAGGAACTCGCCCCGGCTGTACCCGAGGCCGACCTTCGGCACCAGCGGGCCGGCCTCGGCGGCGGTGGTGCCGTAGGACAGCGTGAACGTCGTCATGAAGTAGAAGAGCACGTAGGTCGCGACCATGCCGAAGGTGCCGACGATCAGGGCCTTCCACGAGGTGCGGAACACCCGTCCGAGCGGCACCTTGGCGACCGAGCCGGACTCCTGCACGCCGCGGAACACCGTGGACTCGACGAGCTTGAACCGGACGTAGAGGCCGACGATCACGAGGACGGCCGAGAGCAGGAACGGGATGCGCCAGCCCCACGCCTGGAAGTCGGCGTTCGGGGTGCCGTCCGCACCGGCGGGCATCGCGGCGTTGATCGCGATGAACAGGCCGTTCGCGAGCAGGAAGCCGATCGGGGCGCCGAGCTGCGGCATCGACCCGAACACACCGCGCTTGCCCTTCGGCGCGTTCTCGGTCGCGAGCAGCGCCGCGCCGGACCACTCGCCGCCGAGCCCGACGCCCTGGGCGAAGCGCATCACGGCGAGCAGGACCGGTGCCCAGATGCCGATCGACGCGAAGGTCGGCAGGCAGCCGATCAGGAACGTGGCGGTCCCCATCACGAGCAGCGACGCGACGAGGGTGGCCTTGCGACCGACACGGTCGCCGAAGTGGCCGAAGACGATCGACCCCACCGGGCGGGCGAAGAACGCCAGGGCGAACGTGACGAAGGACGACAGCTGCGAGGCCGTCGGGTCCTCGTTGGGGAAGAACAGCGTGGGGAAGACGAGGACGGCGGCGGTCGCGTAGACGTAGAAGTCGTAGAACTCGATGGAGGTTCCGACGAGGCTGGCGATGATCACGCGGGAGCGCGGGTTGCCGGTGGCCTTCGTGTCGGTCGTGGCGGCGGGTGCCGGGGCGGCGGTCATGTACGGGGACTCCGAGGGGAGCACTCACGAGGAGCGCGGCGGTGTACCGAGGCTGCGGACACCGGTCGGTCGCGCGGGGTGGCGCGGGCTCGGACCGGGTGCGTTCGGTGGGTGGTGGACCGCTCGTGACGGAACCCTCACCTTACGACACCCGTCGCGCAGCTGGAAATCGGCCGGGAGGCCCGTGGCAGCGTCCGCGCGCCGCGGAGCGTCCGTCAGCCGGCCACCGCCGTCAGCCGGCCATCCCCGTCAGCTGGTCGCGCCGGTCTCCAGGTGCGCGGGCAGCTGGTGGCCCATGCGGTCGCGCTTGGTGTCGAGGTACCCGGCGTTCTGCGCGACGACGCCGACCACGAGCGGGACCAGCGACGACACCGCGATGCCGTGCTCCTCGAGCTGCCGACGCTTCTCGGGGTTGTTCGAGAGCAGTCGGACGCGGGCGATGCCGAGGTCGGTGAGGATGCCCGCCGCGCCGCCGTACTCGCGGGAGTCGGCCGGCAGTCCGAGCGCGAGGTTCGCGTCGAGCGTGTCGAGACCGTCCTCCTGCAGGCGGTAGGCCTTGAGCTTGTTGATCAGCCCGATACCGCGTCCCTCCTGCCCGCGCAGGTAGATCACGACCCCGCCCTCGGTGGCGATGGTGTCGAGCGCGGCGTCGAGCTGCGGCCCGCACTCGCACTTCAGCGACCCGAACGCCTCGCCGGTCAGGCACTCCGAGTGCACGCGGACCAGGGCGTCGTCCCCGGGGGCCGATCCGTCGGGCAGCGCGGCGATGATCGCGACGTGCTCGGCGCTCGTGACGAGGTCGCGGTAGGCCCGCATCTCGAACGTGCCGTGGGTGGTCGGGACGGTGGTCGCGACCTCGAACTGCACCGGGCTGCCCGGGGTGGGGGAGGTGAGGGCGTCGGTCATGGGGTGCTCCGGTCGTTCTGTGCCTGGTCGGCGGTCCTGGTCGTCGCGGCCGTCGACGTCGCGTCGTCGGCACGGGCGGTCCGGGCGCGGTGGGGTCGAGCGCGGACCAGGAGGTCGGGTCCCAGGCTGGTGGTCGATGTGATGTCCAACGGGTGGCGGTCGCCGATGCTTCCCACGCCGACGTCACCGATCGCGACGCGCGGGCCACCGAGCAGCACGGGCGCGAGGTACACGAGCAGCTCGTCGACGAGGCCCGCGGCGACGAGCGCCGAGGCCACGGTGGGACCGCCCTCGACGAGGACGCTGTGCACGCCGTGGTCACGCAGGGTGCGCAGCGCGGCGGCGAGGTCGTGCCCCGGCAGGGCGAGCAGGCCGCGTGGGTGGCGTCGGACGGCCGCGTCGTCGGGTACCGGGCGGTCGCCGACGACGACGGGGAGCGGCTGGTCGGCGAGCAGTTCGCCGGCGTCGCCGCGTGCGGTGAGGCTCGGGTCGTCGGCGAGCACGGTGCCGGTGCCGACCAGGATCGCGTCGTGGGCGGCACGCTGCTCGTGCACGTGCTGTCGGGCTGCCGCGCCGGTGATCCACTTGCTCGTGCCGTCGGCGGCGGCCGCGCGACCGTCGAGGCTCGACGCCCACTTCACGGTCACCCACGGGCGCCCGGTGCGGACGGACAGCAGCCAGCGCTCGAGGAACGCCTCGGCCTCGTCGGCGAGGACGCCGCTGACGACCTCGACGCCGGACGTCCGCAGTCGCTCGGCCCCGCCGCTCGCCTGCTCACCCGGGTCGTCGACGGCGTAGACGACGCGGCCGACGCCGGCCTCGATCAGGGCGAGCGCGCAGGGGCCGGTGCGACCGACGTGGTTGCACGGCTCGAGCGTCACGACGGCGGTGGCGCCCCGCAGCTGTTCGGCGGGCACCTTCGCCATCGCGTCGACCTCGGCGTGCGGGGTCCCCGCGCCCTTGTGCCAGCCCTCGGCGAGGACGTCCCCGGCGGGGGAGAGGAGCACTGCACCGACGCGGGCGTGGTCACCGACGACCGGTCCGAGCGCGGCGAGCTCGAGGGCGCGGCGCATCGCCCGGAGTTCCTCGGGGCGGGCGCGCGGGCCGGACGGCGACATCACGCTCCGACACTACCGACGAGGCGTCGATGACGCGTCACCTTGCTGTCCCCTGTCAGCGAACGACGCCGCGGGCCAGGGCAGGTCGGACGCAGGGACGCCGTCGGCGCGACGGAGGCCGGTCCACGCGGTCGTCGGCCCGCCGTCCCGGTCGGGGATCCGGGCGGTCCCGGTGCCCGTGAACGCGAAGCCGCCGGCGCGGGCCACCGAGGCGGAGCCGACGTTGCCCTCGTAGCACTCCCAGTACACGTCGGGCGCCCCCTGGGAGAACGCCCACGCGACGACGAGCTCCACCGCCGCGTGCATCAGGCCCTGGCCTCGGGCCGTCGGTGCGAGCCAGAAGCCGAGGTCGCGGTGCTCGGTGCGGAACGACACCACACCCTCGAGCCACGTCGACCCCGGGCGCCGGATGCCCCACGTGTACTCGCGGTCGGACGCCCACCCCGGGCCGACCAGCGCGTCGACGAAGGTCTGCGCATCGCGGTCCGTGTACGGCGTCGGGACGGTCGTCCACCGCACGACCGACGGGTCCTGGCAGCCCCGCGTGATGGCCGCGGTGTCGGACCGGGTCGGCACCGTGAGGTGCACCCGGTCCGACGACAGCGTCACGGGGAGCATCGTCAGCCGCGCGAGCGGGGCACGAAGCCGATGCGGTCGTACACGCGGGCGAGCGTGGCCTGCGCGATGGACTCGGCACGCTCGGCGCCGACGGCGAGCAGCCGGTCGAGCTCCGCAGGGTCGTCGAGCAGTTCGAGCGTCCGCGCGCGCACGGGTTCGAGCTCGGCGACGACGGCGTCGGCCACGGCACCCTTGAGGTCGCCGTAGCCCTTGCCGACGAACTGCTCCTCGAGCGACGCGACCGGGGTGCGCGTGAACGCCGACAGGATCGCGAGCAGGTTGGTCACGCCGGGCTTCTCCTGGCGGTCGGCCCGGATCTCGCGCTCGGTGTCGGTGACGGCGGAGCGGATCTTCTTCGCGGTGCGCTTCGGGTCGTCGAGCAGGCGGATGAGGCCGTTGTCCGACGCGGCGGACTTGCTCATCTTGCTCGTCGGGTCCTGCAGGTCGTAGATGCGTGCGGTCTCGGTGCCGATCTGCGCCTTCGGGACGACGAAGGTGTCGCCGAAGCGGGAGTTGAACCGGGTCGCCAGGTCCCGCGTCAGCTCGACGTGCTGTCGCTGGTCGTCGCCGACCGGCACCACGGCGGTGTCGTAGAGCAGGATGTCCGCCGCCATGAGGATCGGGTACGTGAAGAGCCCGACCGAGGCCGCCTCGGCGCCCTGCCGTGCCGACTTGTCCTTGAACTGGGTCATGCGGCTCGCCTCGCCGAACCCCGTCAGGGTGTTCAGCACCCAGGCGAGTTCGGCGTGCGCCGGCACGTGCGACTGCACGAACAGTGTCGACTTCGTCGGGTCGATGCCGGAGGCGATGTACTGCGCCGCGGTCGCCCGGGTGCTCGCGCGGAGCTCCGCGGGGTCCTGCGGGGACGTGATCGCGTGCATGTCGACCACGCAGTAGATGGCGTCGTGGTCGTCCTGCAGGTCGCGCCACTGCATGAGCGCCCCGACGTAGTTGCCGAGGTGGAGGGATCCGGCCGACGGCTGGATGCCCGAGAAGATGCGCGTCTTGGTCATGAGGGTGTTCCTGTACTGCGTGGAGGGGAGGGGGTCAGAGCTCGTAGTCGACGACCACGGGGGCGTGGTCGGACCATCGCTGGTCGTACGCCGCAGCGCGGTCGACCGTGCAGCTCGTGACCTTCGCGGCGAGGTCGGGGGTGGCCACCTGGTAGTCGATGCGCCATCCGGAGTCGTTGTCGAACGCCTGCCCGCGCCACGACCACCACGTGTAGGGACCGTCGACGTCGCCGGCCTGCTCACGGCCGACGTCGACCCAGCCGAGACCCGGCGCGGCGGACCCGTCGGCGCCCTCGACCTGCTCGCCCTCGGCGCCGAAGAACCGCGAGAAGTAGGCGCGCTCCCGCGGCAGGAAACCGGCGCGCTTGACGTTGCCCTTCCAGTTCTTGATGTCGCGCTGGTCGTGCCCGACGTTGAGGTCGCCGACGACGACCGCGAGCGGGTTGTGCTCGCGCAGCGCGGGGAGCCGCTCGGTCATCCCGTCGAGGAACTTCCACTTCTCGTCCTGCTTGGGGGTGTCGACCTCGCCCGAGTGGACGTAGCAGGACACCACCGTGACCGTGGTGCCGTCGAGCTCGTAGTCGGCCTCGATCCAGCGCCCGGCGGAGTCGAAGTCGGACGGGCCGAGCTCCACACGGTGGACGTGCGCGCGGTGCCGCGAGGCGATCGCCACCCCCGCGCGGCCCTTCGCCGTCGCGGGGTCGTGCACGATGTCCCACTCGTCGCCGAGCAGCCCCGCCAGGTCGTCGGTCGAGGCGCGGACCTCCTGCAGGGCGAGCACGTCGACGTCGCGGGTGGCGAGCCAGTCGCCCATGCCCTTCCGGAACGCGGCGCGGACGCCGTTCACGTTGACGGATGCGAGGCGCAGGCGTGTCATGCCGACCACCCTACCGACGCGCGCCGACGGCTCCGGCGCAGCCCGTCGCCGTGGGTCGCGACAGACGGACGGGAGGCACGGTGCCAGCTGGCACCGTGCCTCCCGTCCGTCGTGTGGTCGCGTGCGCGACCGACCTGCTCAGGCCGCGTCGTGGTCCGTCTGCAGGAACTCGACCAGGCTGTCGGCCGTCGTCTCGGCGTCGTCGCCGGTCACCGTGAGGGTGACCTCGTCGCCGTTCTCGATGCCCAGGCCGAGGAGCGCGAGGATGCTGCCCGCGTTGCCGGACTTGTCGCCCTTGGCGATCGTCACCTGGTGACCGGACGCGGTGACGGTCTGGACGAAGAGGGACGCGGGGCGGGCGTGCAGGCCGGACGCGCTGGCGACGGTGACGGTGCGGGTGGCTTCGGACATCGATGGACTCCTGTCGACGGGTGGTGCGCTCATGCTAGCGAGCGCGTGGTGGGCGGTCCCGGGGACCGGCGCCGGTCAGTCGCGACCGGGCCAGAGGACCTCGGTGCCGGCGGCCTCGACCTCGCGCACGAGGTCGGCGTTCACGCCGGGGTCGGTGATGATCGTGTCGATCGCGGCGAGCGGCGCGACGCGGCCGAACTCCTCGCGGCCGAACTTGGTGTGGTCCGCGAGCAGGATGCTCCGGCGGGCGGACTTGATCATCGCGCTCTTCACGGCGGCCTCGGCCATGTTGTGGGTCGTCAGCCCGCGCTCGGGCGTGATGCCGTTGATGCTGATGAAGGCGACGTCGACGCTGACCATGCCGATGAGCTGGTGCGTCCACGTGCCGACGCCGGCGAGCGAGTCGCTCCGGATGTTGCCGCCGAGCAGGTGCAGGTCGATGCCGGACCGGTTCGCGACGGCCATGGCGACCGGCAGCGAGTGGGTCACGACGGTGAGCCCGCGGTCGGTGGGGAGCATCTCGGCCAGGCAGATCGTCGAGGTCCCGGCGTCGATCATCACCGAGCCGTTCTCCGGCAGCTCGGCGAGGGCCGCCTCGGCGATGACCATCTTCTCGGCCTGGTTGATGCCGCCGCGGTCGCCGACGCCCGGGTGCAGGGTGATCCGCTCGACGGGGATCGCGCCACCGTGTGCACGACGGACGAGCCCACGCCGCTCCAGGCTGGTGAGGTCACGACGGATGGTCTCGGGCGTGACCTCGAGCAGCTCGGCGAGGTCCTTGACGTCGACCCGTCCCTGCGACCTCGCGCGTTCGACGATGCGCTGGTGGCGCTCTGGTGCGTACATGGACCTCGTCGTCTCGGTCGATCGGTCTGCTCGGAACAGAACGGGCATGCTCGGGCAGATCGGCGCCGGATCCGTCCGGATCGCTTCGTCCACCAGACGCAAACGGGCATCTGTTTCTGCATTTTTATCCCCGGATGTGTTTGTTTGTCAACGCGGATCGGGGTAGTGTGCTGCCAAGCCGCACGGGCGTGGTCCGTTCGTGTCGCTGCGCACCGAACGAACCACCCCCACCGTGAGCGCGTGGAGATGAAGGAGTCTCGAATGTCCGAACTGCTCGGCACCGGCGTCGGCCGTGGCGTCGCCCACGGCCCCGTGCTCCGCATGGCGGACCCGCTCGGCGAACCCTCGAAGGACGCGCTGGCCGGCACGGCGGACGATGCGAAGCACGCCGTCGCCGAGGCGCTCGCGGCCGTGGCCGAGGACCTCAACAAGCGCGGACAGCTCGCCGGCGGCGACGCCCAGGCCGTGCTCGAGGCGCAGGCGCTCATGGCGCAGGACCCGACGCTCCTCGACGACGTGCACGCCCGCATCGACGGCGGCACCAACGCCGAGCGTGCGGTGTTCGAGGCGTTCGGCCAGTTCCGTGACCTCCTCGTCGGCATGGGCGGCTACATGGGGGAGCGCGCGGCCGACCTCGACGACGTGGCGCAGCGCATCATCGCGAAGCTCCGCGGTGTCCCCGCCCCGGGCGTCCCCGAGTCGGACACCCCCTTCGTCCTCGTCGCCCGTGACCTGGCGCCGGCCGACACCGCGCTGCTCGACCTCGACAAGGTGCTCGCCCTCGTCACCCGTGACGGCGGCCCGACCTCCCACACCGCGATCCTCGCCCGTGCCAAGGGCATCACCGCGATCGTCGGCGTCACCGGCGCCGACGACCTGTCCGACGGCACCCACGTCGTCGTGGACGCGGCGGCCGGCACCGTCGTCACCGACCCGTCCACCGAGCTCGTGGCCGACGTCGACCAGCGCATCGCGGACCGCCTCGCCGCCGCCGCCGCACCGCTGACCGCCGGTGCACTCGCCGACGGCCACACCGTCCCGCTGCTCGCGAACCTCGGCAGCCCCGCCGACGCCGCCGGCGCCGTTGCTCTCGGTGCGGAGGGCGTGGGGCTCTTCCGCACCGAGTTCCTCTTCCTCGACTCGCCGAAGGCGCCGACCGTCGAGCAACAAACCGAGTCCTACCGCCAGCTGCTCGAGGCGTTCCCCGGCAAGAAGGTCGTCGTCCGCGCGCTCGACGCCGGCGCGGACAAGCCGCTGCCCTTCCTCACCGACAAGGACGAGGAGAACCCGGCGCTCGGCCGTCGCGGACTGCGCGCGCTGCGGAACCACGAGGAGGTCCTCCGCGACCAGCTCACCGCGCTCGCCCAGGCCGACGCGGCGACCGAGGCCGACCTCTGGGTGATGGCGCCGATGGTCGCCGACGCCGAGGAGACCGAGTACTTCGTCGACCTGGCCCGCGAGCTCGGCATCCGCACCGCCGGTGTCATGGCCGAGGTGCCCTCGCTCGCACTCATGGCCGAGCAGGTCTTCACGAACGCCGACTTCGTGTCGATCGGCACGAACGACCTGACCCAGTACACGATGGCCGCCGACCGCATGCTCGGCACCGTCGCGTCCTACCAGGACCCGTGGCACCCCGCCGTGCTGCGCCTCGTCGCACAGCTCGGTGCGGCCGGCGCCGACGCGGGCAAGGCCGTGGGCATCTGCGGCGAGGCCGCGGCCGACCCGCTGCTCGCCGTCGTGCTCGTCGGCCTCGGCGCCACCACCCTGTCCATGACCCCCGCGGCCCTGGCCGACGTGCGCGCCGAACTCGGCAAGCACTCGCTCGAGCAGGCCCGCGAGATGGCGAAGGCGGCACTCGCCGCGAGCACCGCGGCGGCGGCCAAGTCCGCCGCGGCTGCCGCGCACGCCGTCTGACCCGACCAGCTCCACCCCACGCAGCACCCGCACCACCGCAGCACCCGCACCACCGCAGCACCAGCACCACCGCAGCACCAGCACCACCGCAGCACCAGCACCCCTTCACACCGCAGCAGCACCCATCACAGAAAGCCAGGCACATGACAACGTCGTCCGTTGCAGCGCCCGACGCACCCGCGAAGTCGCGGGGCGGCGCACGCGTCGCCGTCCAGAAGTTCGGCACGTTCCTCTCCGGCATGGTGATGCCGAACATCGCGATCTTCATCGCGTGGGGCCTCATCACCGCCTTCTTCATCGAGACCGGGTGGACGCCCGTGGGCGTCCTCGGCGGTTTCGGTGAGACCGACGGCGTGGCCAACATCGGTCTCGTCGGCCCGATCCTGACCTACCTCATCCCGCTCGCGATCGCCTTCCAGGGCGGCCGGATGATCTACGAGACCCGCGGCGCCGTCGTCGGCTCGATCATGGCGATGGGTGTCATCATCGGCGCCAACGGCACGATCATGATCCTCGGCGCGATGATCTGCGGCCCGCTCGGCGCGTGGCTCATCAAGCAGATCGACAAGATCTGGGACGGCAAGATCAAGCCCGGCTTCGAGATGCTCGTGAACAACTACGCGGCCGGCATCCTCGGCTTCGTGCTCGCGCTCGTCGGTTTCTTCTGGCTCGCGCCGCTGTTCAAGCTCATCGCCGAGGGCCTCGGTGCCGCGGTGAAGTTCCTGGTCGACAGCTCGCTCCTGCCGCTCGCCAGCGTCATCATCGAGCCCGCCAAGGTCTTCTTCCTGAACAACGCGATCAACCACGGCGTGCTCGACCAGCTCGGTGCGCAGCAGGTCCAGGAGTCGGGCAAGAGCATCCTGTTCCTGCTCGAGGCGAACCCCGGCCCGGGTCTCGGCATCCTGCTCGCCTTCACCTTCTTCGGTGTCGGCATCGCCCGCTCGACCGCTCCCGGTGCGATCCTCATCCAGTTCTTCGGCGGCATCCACGAGATCTACTTCCCGTACGTGCTGCAGAAGCCGGTCCTGTTCCTCGCCGTCATCCTCGGCGGTGCGACCGGTGTCGCGACCAACGTCGCGTTCCAGTCCGGCCTGGTCGCCCCGGCTTCGCCCGGTTCGATCATCGCCGTCCTCACCGCCACGGCGAAGGACAGCTACGTCGGCGTGATCCTCTCGGTGATCCTGTCCGCGGCGGTCTCGTTCGCGGTGGCCTCGTTCTTCCTGCTCGCCAGCCGCAAGCGTGACCTGGCGAACAACGGTGGCGACATGAGCGCCGCGATGGCGAAGCTCCAGGCCAACAAGGGCCGCGACGTCAACGCCGCGACCTCGGGCCTGCTCGGCAACAACGCGCCGGCCAACGACGAGGAGGCCGAGGCCGCGCTCGGTGGCGTCGGTTCGGCGTCCACCGCGACGGCGACCCGGGTCGAGAGCGTCGTGTTCGCCTGCGATGCGGGCATGGGCTCGAGCGCCATGGGCGCCAGCGTCCTGCGCAACAAGGTCAAGAAGGCGGGCATCGAGGGCGTCACGGTCGTCAACAAGGCGATCGCCAACCTCGACGGCACCGAGGACCTGATCATCACGCAGGAGGAACTGACCGACCGTGCGAAGCAGAAGAACCCGAACGCACAGCACGTGTCGGTCGGCAACTTCATGAACGCGCCGCAGTACGACCAGGTCGTCGACCAGCTCAAGAACCAGTAACGAAGTGCAGTATCGGAGGGGACGGGTGCGAACCCGTCCCCTCCACCACGTCCGTCGAGAACAAGGAGAACCCCGATGCCCGTCCTGCAGGAGAGCCAGATCCGCATCCACACCGAGGACACCGCCCCGACCAAGTCGGAGGCGATGAAGGAGGCGGCCGAGATCCTCGAGGCTGCGGGCGCGGTCACGGCGGACTACTACCCGGCGATGCTCGAGCGTGAGAAGAGCGTCTCGACGTACATGGGGAACTTCCTCGCCATCCCGCACGGCACGAACGACGCCAAGGACGCCATCAAGTCCTCGGCCCTGTCGTTCATCCGCTACGCCACCCCGATCGACTGGGACGGCAACCCCGTGCGCTTCGTCGTCGGCATCGCCGGCGTGAACAACGAGCACCTCGACATCCTGTCGAAGATCGCGATCGTGTTCTCGGACGAGGACGAGGTCCAGAAGCTCACCGACGCGCCGGACACCGCCGCGATCCTGTCGATCCTCGGCGAGGTCAACGAGTGACCGCGACCGCCGTCCACTTCGGCGCCGGCAACATCGGGCGCGGCTTCGTCGGGCTCCTGCTCCACGAAGCCGGCTACGAGGTCGTCTTCGCGGACGTCGCCGCGCCGCTCATCGACGCCCTCGCCGCCGCCGACTCGTACACCGTGCACGAGGTCGGCCAGGGCGCACAGGACCACGAGGTCACCGGCTTCCGTGCCGTGAACAGCGCGCAGGACGAGGCCGGCGTGGTCGCCGAGGTCGCCGCCGCCGACATCGTGACCTGCGCCGTCGGGCCGACCGTCCTGAAGTTCATCGCCCCGGTCATCGCGAAGGCGCTCCAGCAGCGCGACGCGGGTGCCGCGCCCCTCGCCGTCATGGCGTGCGAGAACGCGATCAACGCGACCGACCGCCTGCGCGAGTTCATCGTCGAGGCGCTCCCGGCCGAGTCGCGCGACGAGGCCCTGGCCAAGGCCGTGTTCGCGAACACCGCCGTCGACCGGATCGTCCCGGCCCAGCCCGAGGGCGCCGGCCTCGACGTGACGGTCGAGACGTACTTCGAGTGGGCCATCGACCGCACGCCCTTCGGCGGGAACGAGCCGGAGATCCCCGGTGCGCACTACGTCGACGGGCTCGCCGCGTCGATCGAGCGCAAGCTCTTCACGGTGAACACCGGACACGCCACGGTCGCGTACCACGGCTTCCTCGCCGGCGCCGACAAGATCTCGGACGCGATCGCGATCCCGGCCGTGCGGTCGGAGCTCGAGTCGGTGCTCGCCGAGACGAGCGACCTGCTGGTGCGTCGTCACGAGCTCGACCCCGAGGTGCACCGCTCGTACGTGCAGGCGATCATCGGCCGCTTCGAGAACCCGCACCTGCCCGACACGGTCACCCGCGTCGGTCGGCAGCCGCTCCGCAAGCTGTCGCGTGACGAGCGCTTCGTCTCGCCCGCGGCCGCCCTCGCCGAGGACGGTACCGAGCCGACCGCGCTGCTCGACGCGATGGGCGCTGCGCTGCGCTTCGACGTCGCCGACGACGAGCAGAGCGTCGAGCTGCAGCAGCTGCTGCGTTCGGACCGCTCGGACGCCGACGTGGCGACCGAGATCACCGGGCTCGACGCACAGCACCCGCTGCACGCGGCGTTCACCGACCGGGTGCGGTCGGCGCGCGGCTGACGCGACGACACGACGCTCTGGAGGCGCGGTGCCGGCCGGCACCGCGCCTCCCGTGCGTCCGGGTACCGCGCCGCCCGCGAGACGCCGCGCTGCCCGCGAGACGCCGTGCTGCCCGCGAGACGCAGCCGGATCCGACGGTGTCTCGCCGACCCGGCGGCGTCTCGACGAGACGCCGCCGTCACGCTGCGGCGCCGCCCGGACCTGAGGGCAGGCCGGTCCCGGAGCGTAGCGTCCACCCCATGACGAAGCACTGGGTCGCCCCCGAGTTCGGCGGCAGCGAGGTCCTCGAGTACGTCGACGTCGAGGTGCCCGCCCCCGGCACCGGCGAGGTCACGATCGACGTCCGTGCCGCCGGCATGAACCCCGCCGACACGAAGCACACCCGGCAGGGCGACCGGTCCGACCTGCCGATCGCGGTCGGGTACGAGGTGTCCGGCGTGATCAGCGCGGTCGGCCCCGGCACCGAGATCGCCTCGGGCGGGGGAGCGGTCGGCGACGAGGTCCTCGCCTTCCGGGTCGAGGGCGGCTGGGCCGAGCGCATCACCGTCCCGGCCGCGGACGTCTTCGCCAAGCCCGCGTCGCTCGACCACCCGCAGGCCGCGAACCTGCTGCTCGCCGGGACCACCGCCGCCGACATGATCCGGGTCACCCGTGCCGAGGGGCGCGACACGGTCCTGGTGCACGGCGCCTCCGGTGCGGTCGGGGTCGCCGTCCTGCAGCTCCTCCGCCAGCTCGGCACACGCGTCATCGGCACCGCCTCGGAACGCAACGCCGAGACCGTCCGCCGCTTCGGGGGTGAGTGGGTCGCGTACGGTGACGGCCTGGAGGCGCGCGTCCGGGACCTCGCACCCTCCGGTGTCGACGTGGCGCTGGACTGCGTCGGGACGGACGAGGCGGTCGACGTGTCGCTGGCACTCGTCGCCGACCGCTCCCGCATCGTGACCATCGCGGCCTTCGGCCGCGCGCAGCAGGACGGCTTCCCCGCGGTGGGCGGTGCGCAGCCGGAGAGCCAGGCCTTCCGGGACTCCGTGCGGCAGCGGCTGGTCGACCTCGCCGCGGCGGGGGAGCTCGAGGTGCCCGTGGCGCGCACGTTCCCGCTCGCCGACGCGAAGGACGCCGCCGAGGTGCTCGAGTCGCAGCACCCGGGCGGCAAGCTCGCACTGATCCCGTGAGCGCACTCGGTTCTGGTTGACTCGACGGGTACGTCGCACGACCGAACACCACGAGGGGGATCACGTGAGCGACCAACGACCGTCCGATCGACCGGGACCGACGGGCCCACCGTCGGCACCGCAGTACCAGCAGACGCAGTACGACCAGCCGCCGCAGTTCCGACCGCAGGGCCAGGCGCTGTTCGAGCGTTCGGCGCCGGTGGGACCGGACGGGCGCCCTCCGCTCTGGGCACCCTGGTACGGCATCGGCTTCGTCCAGGCGTACGCGCGCTACTGGAGGAAGTACGTCCGCTTCGACGGGCGCGCGAGCCGCAGCGAGTTCTGGTGGGTGTACCTCTGGAACGTCGCGATCTCCGTCGTGCTGGGCGCGATCTGGGGCATCGGCTTCGCGCAGTCCGGCCGTGAGACGTACGTGACGCCGTCCGGGGTCGAGACGGTCGTCAGCGAGCCGTCCGCGCTGTTCTTCATCATGGGGTACGTGGGGTCCCTGTGGATGCTCGTGATCGTCCTGCCCTCGATCGCCCTGGCGTGGCGACGCCTGCACGACGCGAACCTGGCGGGCCCGTTCTTCTTCCTCGGCCTGGTCCCGTTCTTCGGCGGGATCGCGCTCCTCGTCTTCACCCTGCTCGACTCCAAGCCCGCAGGCGCCCGCTTCGACCGACCGGAGGGATCGCGATGACGAACGGCGAGCAGCACGACCGGAACCCTGAGCAGCCGCAGCCGCAGCAGCCGCCTCAGCAGCAGCAGCCGTACGGCCAGCAGCAGCCGTACGGCCAGCAGCAGCCGTACGGCCAGCAGCAGCCGTACGGCCAGCAGCAGCCGTACGGCCAGCCGTACCCGCAGTACCAGCAGCAGGCGCCGATCCCGACGGACGCCAGCGGCGCCCCGCCGCTCTGGGCGCCCTGGTACGGCGCCGGGTTCCTCGACGCCTTCGTCCGGTTCTGGAAGAAGTACGCCCGGTTCGACGGGCGCGCGAGCCGCAGTGAGTTCTGGTGGTGGTACCTGGCGAACGCGATCGTGGTGACGGTCCTGTTCAGCGCGTACATCGCCTCGATCCTCGTCTGGGCGGCCGGGGCCACCACGACGGACGAGTACGGCACCACGACCTCGACCGGCGGCTTCCCGGCGGTCGCGCTCCTGTTCGCCGGGCTGCTCGGGCTGTGGGGACTCGCGACGTTCGTCCCGTCCCTCGCGCTCGGCTGGCGCCGCGTGCACGACGCCGGTCTCGCCGGCCCCTTCTGGCTGGTCTCCTTCGCGGCTGGGGTCGCCGGCATCGTCTTCGGGTGCCTGGAGTCGAGCCCCGCCGGGGCGCAGTACGACCGACCGGAGGCACCCGGCCCGCAGGTCTGAGCACCCGGACACGACGAAGCGGCCCACCCCGGCAGGGGTGGGCCGCTTCGTCAGGTCAGGGAGATGGGCGGAGGCTCAGACCACCCGGAGACGGACCAGCGAACCGTCCACGACGAGGTCGCGCACCGTGACGGACGGGTCGGCCGTCGCGAACCGGAGCGCGCCTCCCGGCTGGTCGAACCAGGGCTGCACGAACGTGACCGTGACCATGAAGGGCCGGTCGACGACGTAGCGGTGCACCTCGGGTGCCGCCGCGACGTGCGGCGGCAGTGACCGCTGGGGGAGCGGGGTGTCGAGTGGGTGCAGCAGGTAGCCGTCGGGGCCGCCGACGCGGTCGACGGGGACGCCGGCCGGGATCTGGATGGTGAGCCCCTGCGGACCGGCCTGGCCGACCTGCTGCGCGAGCTGCGGGTACGTCGACGCAGCACGGTCACGCAGCCCGTCGACCTCGTGCCGGGGGATGTCCCGCGGTGCCGGGAAGGCGCGGTTCAGGAAGCGGCGGAGCATCTCGACGGCGTCGTCCTCACCACGCGCGGTGGCGAGTCGGCGAGCGGTGCCGTAGTCGACGACCTCGAGCGCGAAGTCGCCGTGCGCCTCGGCCGGGACGACCCGGAGTGCACCCTCGACCGGGGGCTCGCCGAGCGTCTCACCGGGGAGCTGCACGTAGCGGATCGTGTAGCCGAGCTGGTCCAGGATGGGGCGGGTCTCCGCGAACGTCATGGGCGCGAGCCTACCGGCCGGTTCCATGCCGTTCGCCGAGACACCGCCGTCCCCCCGGTGGGTCGACGTCTCACACGCCGCCGCGCATGATCGCCTGCTTGACCTCGGAGATCGCCTTGGTCACCTGGATGCCGCGCGGGCAGGCGTCGGTGCAGTTGAAGGTGGTGCGGCAACGCCACACGCCCTCCTTGTCGTTGAGGATGTCGAGGCGCACGTTCGCCGAGTCGTCGCGCGAGTCGAAGATGAAGCGGTGTGCGTTGACGATCGCCGCCGGGCCGAAGTACTGCCCGTCGGTCCAGAACACGGGGCACGACGAGGTGCACGCGGCGCAGAGGATGCACTTCGTGGTGTCGTCGAACCGGGCGCGGTCGGCGACGGACTGCACGCGCTCCTTGCCCTTCTCCGGCTTGCTCGAGGCCTGCAGGAACGGCTGGACCTCGCGGTAGGACTGGAAGAACGGCTCCATGTCCACGACCAGGTCCTTCTCGAGGGGCAGGCCCTTGATCGCCTCGACGTAGATCGGCTTCGACACGTCGAGGTCCTTGATCAGGGTCTTGCACGCGAGCCGGTTGCGCCCGTTGATGCGCATCGCGTCCGAGCCGCACACGCCGTGCGCGCAGGACCGACGGAACGTGAGCGAGCCGTCCTGCTCCCACTTGATCTGGTGCAGGGCGTCGAGGATGCGGTCCGTCGGCAGCATCATCACGTCGAAGTCCTGCCAGCGCGGCTCGTCGTCGACGTCCGGGTCGAACCGGCGGACGATGATCGTGACGGGGAACGATCCGGGAGGAGCGCTCTGCACGGTGTCGGTGCGCGGGCTGTCGGAGACCAGGGTGTCGGTCATCAGTACTTCCTCTCCATCGGCTCGTACCGCGTCACGACGACGGGCTTCCAGTCGAGTGTGATGTGGTCGTCGGCGAGTGACGAGTGCGGGTCGCCCGTCAGGTACGCCATGGTGTGCTGCATGTAGTTCTCGTCGTCGCGCTTCGGGTAGTCGTCGCGCATGTGGCCGCCGCGGCTCTCCTTGCGGTTCCGCGCGGAGAACACGACCACCTCGGCCAGGTCGAGCAGGAACCCGAGTTCGACGGCTTCGAGCAGGTCGGTGTTGAAGCGCTTGCCCTTGTCCTGCACGGCGATGTTCAGGTACCGCTCGCGGAGCTGGTGGATCGTCTCGGTCATCTTGCCGAGCGACTCGTCGGTGCGGAACACCTGCGCGTTCTTGTCCATCTCGTCCTGCAGCTCCTTGCGGAGGACGGCGATGCGCTCGGTCCCGGTCGAGGCGCGGAGCTGATCGAGCATCCCGCGGACGCCGGCGGCCGGGTCCTCGGGCAGGGGGAGGAACTCGGCGGTCTGCACCCACTCGGCCGCGTTGTTGCCCGAGCGCTTGCCGAAGACGTTGATGTCGAGCAGCGAGTTGGTGCCGAGGCGGTTCGAGCCGTGCACGGACACGCAGGCGCACTCGCCGGCGGCGTACAGGCCGGGCACGACCGTGGTGTTGTCGTAGAGCACCTCGGCGTTGGTGTTCGTCGGGATGCCGCCCATCGCGTAGTGCGCGGTCGGCATGACCGGTACCGGCTCGACGACCGGGTCGACACCGAGGTAGGTGCGGGCGAACTCGGTGATGTCCGGCAGCTTCGTCTCGAGCACCTCGGCACCGAGGTGGGTGCAGTCGAGGAGGACGTAGTCCTTGTTCGGACCGGCACCCCGCCCCTCGGCGACCTCCTGCACCATGCACCGTGCGACGATGTCGCGGGGCGCGAGGTCCTTGATGGTCGGGGCGTACCGCTCCATGAAGCGCTCGCCCGAGGCGTTGCGGAGGATCGCGCCCTCGCCGCGGGCACCCTCGGTGAGCAGGATGCCGAGGCCGGCCAGGCCGGTCGGGTGGAACTGGAAGAACTCCATGTCCTCGAGCGGCAGGCCCTGGCGCCAGACGATGCCGACGCCGTCACCGGTCAGGGTGTGGGCGTTCGAGGTCGTCTTGTACATCTTGCCGAAGCCGCCGGTCGCGAAGATCACGGCCTTGGCGTGGAAGACGTGCAGTTCACCGGTCGCGAGCTCGAACGCGACGACGCCGGCAGGCTGCTGACGGGTGACCCCGTCGTCGCCGACGACGTCGACCATGACGAGGTCCAGCGCGTAGAACTCGTTGTGGAACTCGACGCCGAGCTTCACGCAGTTCTGGAACAGCGTCTGCAGGATCATGTGGCCCGTGCGGTCGGCCGCGTAGCAGGCCCGGCGGACGGGGGCCTTGCCGTGGTCACGCGTGTGCCCGCCGAAGCGCCGCTGGTCGATCTTGCCCTCGGGCGTGCGGTTGAACGGCAGGCCCATGTTCTCGAGGTCGATGACGGCGTCGATCGCCTCCTTCGCCAGGATCTCGGCGGCGTCCTGGTCGACCAGGTAGTCACCGCCCTTGATCGTGTCGAAGGTGTGCCACTCCCAGGAGTCCTCCTCGACGTTGGCCAGGGCCGCAGCCATGCCGCCCTGGGCCGCACCGGTGTGCGAGCGCGTCGGGTAGAGCTTCGAGATGACGGCCGTCTTCGCCTTCGGGCCGGCTTCGATGGCGGCACGCATGCCGGCACCGCCCGCGCCGATGATGACGATGTCGTGCTGGTGGTGGTGGACGGTGGTCTCGCTCACTGGGGCCTTTCGGGGTGGGTCAGCGCGCCGGCGGGGTGGTCGCGGCGTGCGCGTGGGTCTACGGCGCGGTGCTCGTGGCCGAGCCGTGCTGCTACTGCGCGGGGCAGAACGACGGCAGGTCGGCAGCGGCGGCGCCGGCCGGGCACGGGTCGAACGTCCAGCAGACGAGCAGGCCGAGCACGACCAGCGCGACGCACGCGATGAGCACCGCGAGCAGCAGGGTCTTCCGGATGCCGGGCTTCGCGACGTAGTCGTTGATGATCGTCCGCATGCCGTTCGAGCCGTGCACGAGGGCGAGGACGAGCATCAGGGAGTCCCAGACCTGCCAGAAGGGGTTGGCCCACTTGCCGGCGACGAAGGCGAAGTCGATCTGCTTGACGCCTTCGCCGGCGACCATGTTGACGAAGAGGTGGCCGAAGATCAGCACGACGAGCAGGACGCCCGAGGCGCGCATGTAGATCCACCCCCACTTCTCCCAGTTGGTGGTGCGGCGGGCTGCTGCGGCCGAACGAGGCGGCTCGACGATCTGCGTGGTCATGTCCGTGGGTCCCTTCGCCTACTGGAAGTCCGCGACGAGGTTCATGAGCTGACGGGGCAGGAAGCCCGCGATCAGGACGGCCCACACGACCAGGACGATCCAGAACATGGCGCGCTGGTACTTCGGCCCCTTCGACCAGAAGTCGACCAGGATGATCCGCAGCCCGTTCAGCGCGTGGAAGACGATCGCCATCACGAGCGCGATCTCACCGATGTTCATGATCGGCGTCTTGTAGGTGCCGATCACGGCGTTGTACGCCTCGGGGGACAGGCGCACCAGCGCGGTGTCGAGGATGTGCACGAGCAGGAAGAAGTAGATCGCGACACCGGTGATGCGGTGCAGCACCCAGGACCACATCCCCGTGGACCCGCGGTACAGCGTTCCTTCGAGCTTCCGGGACGCACGGGGCGCCTCGATCGTCACTCTCGGTTCGACGATCGTCGTCCCGCCTGCGGTCTGCTCGGCCATGAGCGAGTCCTCCCATAGGACGGGCTCGTCCGATCGGCGAGCCCTTGCCGTTCGTGTTCGTGTGGAACACGACCCATCCTATGCGCGTGCGCTGACACTCTCGTCCCACCCGACACGGAGGGTCCGGGACAGGGTCGGCGGAGCCCCGATCGTGCGGGCGGTGTCGTGGTGTGCGAGGAGCTGGTCGCCGACGGCCTCCCACGTGGTGCCCTCGACCCGGAGACGCCCGGCCGAGCCCATCCGTGCGGCCGCCGCCGGGTCCGTCACGAGCCCGAGCACGGCGTGACGGAGTGCCTGGGGCACGTCGGGGTCGTACAGCTCGCCGTCGAGGCCGGGCGCGACGAGGTCGATCGGGCCGCCCGATGCCGGCGCGACGACCGGCAGGCCACTCGCGTGGGCCTCCTGCAGGGTCTGCCCGAAGGTCTCGGCCGGACCCGTGTGCACGAAGACGTCGAGCATCGCGTAGGCGTCGGCCAGGGCGTCGCCGCGCAGGGGTCCCGTGAACGTGACGTCGAGGTGTCGCAGCCGACGCTCGAGGGACGCACGCGACGGCCCGCCGCCGGCGACGACCAGCCGGATGCCCGGGACGCCGCCGAGCTCGGCGAGCCGCTCGACCTCCTTCTCGGGCGCGAGTCGACCGACGTAGCCGACGATGGTCTCGCCACCCGGTGCGATCCGCCGCCGCGCCGCACGGACGTGCGCCGAGCGTCGCCGGTCCGGGTGGAACAGGTCGGTGTCGACACCGCGGCCCCAGCGGGCGACGCGGGGCACGCCGTCCTCGGCGAGCATCGCCGCGGTCGCGCTGGACGGGGCGAGCGTCAGCGACGCCCCCGCGTGGATGCGGCCCAGGATCCTCCTGACCAACGGGACGGTCGCGGTCAGCCCGTTGCGGCGGGCGAACCCGGCCACGTCGGTCTGGAAGACGGCGACGGAGGGGATGCCGAGCCTCCCGGCGGCCGTGATCGCGCGACCGCCCAGCAGGAACGGGCTCGCCGCGTGCAGCACGTCGGCGCCGGAGGCGGCGAGGATCGTGTCGAGCACGGGGTGGGGGAGCGCGACCGGGAACTGCCGGTATGCCACGGCGGGCACCCGGTGCACGTCGAACGACCGGTAGCGCTCGACCCGGGTCCCCGAGCGGAACCGAGCGAGACCGGGGGTGTCCGGGGCGATCACCACCGCGCGGTGGCCGCGGCGCTCCAGGTGGTCGAGGACCGCCAGGACGCTGGTGGTGACGCCGTTCAGGGTGGGCAGGAAGCTCTCGGTCACGACGGCGACGGTCCGCTGGGACGTGCCGCGCTCCACGCTGCGTGCGCTCATGGTGCTGTCCATGGTCCGCGCGCGCCGTGACCGGCCGGGGCGGTGCGGGTGAACGGGCGGCGCGCAGCCGGTGAACTCGCGCTGCGCTGCGAGCCGGTCGGGAGGCGCGGGGCACGGTGGTCCCGTCGGCTGCGGCCCGTCCCGGTGCGAGCGGCCGCTGCGGGCACCCGCAGGAGCGGTGCGGCGGTCGTCCGGGTGGCGTCCAGGTCACGTCCGGCGACACCGGTACGGTGAGCGGGTGGCAGACGCACTCGAGGACTTCTACGCGATCATCCCGGCCGGCGGCATCGGTTCCCGCCTCTGGCCGCTCTCGCGCGCCGACGCGCCCAAGTTCCTGCACGACCTGACCGGCTCCGGCGCGTCGCTCCTGCGGCAGACCTGGGACCGGCTCGCGCCGCTCGCCGGCGAGCAGCGGATCATGGTCGTGACCGGGCGGGCGCACCGAGCAGCCGTCGAGGCACAGCTGCCCGGCGTGGCCGACCACAACGTCGTGCTCGAGAGCGAGCCGAAGGACTCGACCGCGGCCATCGGGCTCGCCGCCGCCATCCTGCGCCGCCGTGAGCCGGACGTGGTCATCGGCTCGTTCGCGGCGGACCACGTCATCGGTGACGCCCGGGGCTTCCGCCGCTCGGTGCGCGAAGCCGTCGCCGCCGCACGCGCCGGGTACGTGACGACCATCGGCATCACCCCGACCGAGCCGGCGATCGGCTTCGGCTACATCCACGCCGACGGCGCCGCGCTCCCGGTCGAGGGTGCGTCGACGGTGCACGCGGTGAAGTCGTTCGTCGAGAAGCCCGACCTCGACACCGCCCGCGGCTACCTGGAGGACGGCTCGTACCTCTGGAACGCCGGCATGTTCATCGCGCGGGCCGACGTGCTGCTCGCCGAGATCGGTCGCACGAAGCCCGAGCTGCTCGCCGGCATCGAGGAGCTCGCCGCGGCGTGGGACACCTCCTCGCGCGGCGCGGTCGTCGACGCGATCTGGCCGGGGCTCGAGAAGATCGCCATCGACTACACCGTGGCCGAGCCCGCCGCCGCCGCGGGGCGCATGGCCGTCGTGCCCGGCGACTTCGACTGGGACGACGTCGGCGACTTCGCCTCGCTCGCGAAGCTGCAGTCCGGCGGGCGGGCGAACAACCTCGCCGTGCTCGGCGACGGCGCGCGGATCCTCGCCGACTCATCGAGCGGCATCGTCGTGGCGCACAGCCAGCGGCTCATCTCGCTCATCGGGGTCGAGGACATCGTCGTCGTCGACACCCCGGACGCGCTGCTCGTCACCACGAGCGCGAACGCGCAGCGGGTCAAGGGTGTGGTGGACGCACTGAAGCTGAGCGGTCGGGGGGACGTGCTCTGACGGTCCGCCAACCTGGTGTACGGTGATGTTCCGGTCGCGGGGGCCGGGCTGACTCGGGGGAGTGCTGATGGGGGACATCCAGTTCGAGACTTCGGACGCGAGTGCGCTCGCACGTGTCGCGCGACGAGCCGCTGACACGTTGCGAGGGCAGGCCGGTCCGCGGTCGGGCGCCGTCGCATCCGCGCTCGACGACGCTGCTGGATCGTACGCCGACCGGTTCCGTGAGGCGGCCGTGGTCGAGGCCGAGGACCGGGCACGACTGGCGGGCGTGCTGGTCGACCTCGCCGACCAGATCGACGCCGCGGTCGCTGCTGCGGAGCGCGAACGGGAGCGCCAGCGTGACCACGCCGACTGGAAGGCGCGTGACGCCGACCGGAAGCGGGCGGCGTCCGTGGCCGAGGCCTTCGCCGGTTCCGCAGGACGATCGGTCGTCGACGCACTGGAGCGCTTCACCGATCCCGAGCCGGCGACCGAACCCGAGCCGAGGCCGGAGGTCGACGCCGAGTTCCGCGGTCGGGAGCGTGCGCGCTACGGCGACGGAGCGAGCCGTGGCAGGAGTTCTGCCGATCCGAGCGCGCTCCGGGCCTTCGTGACGACGACCTCGGGACTGGACACGACCGCGTCGGCCGAGTCCGAGCGCGTGCGATCGGCGTGGTCCTCCTTCCGGTCCTCCTGCGCCTGGGTCACGGTCGACCGCGCGAGCATGCCGGCGGGTTTCGCGCGCTACGTGCGCGAGAACGACGAGGATCGGAGCTGGATCGGCAGGATCGCCGACGCCTTCGAGGCCGCCGGCGGCAGTGGGTCGCTGTCGAACGCGGCTCTCGACATCGCGGCGACCGGACAGGCGGCGCCTGCCCTCCAACGGCTGTTCGCGGAGCACCTGACGCCGACGGAGGTCGCGGAGCGCTGGGCTGCGCTCGGGCTGACGACGGCCGACGCCAGCGTGTTCGACGGTTTCCCGACGGACGTGCTCGCGCGACTCGGGAACCTCGAGGGTGTCCCGTACTGGGCGCGGAGTACGGCGAACGCCCTCGTGCTGAACCAGCGACTGGTCGACGTGGAGCGCCAGATCGAGCAGCTGGAGCGGACGGTCGCATCGGCGGGTGACGGCTCACGGGTGTTGGCGCGGGAACTGACGGCGCTGTACGCGGACCGCAAGGCCCTCCGGAACGTCAATGCTGCGTTGACGAAGAAGGGCTCCGACGGGAAGCGCTTCCTCATCGCTCTCACGGATGATCGACCGCCGCTCGCTGCCGTCTCGATCGGCGATCTGGACCGTGCGAAGTCAGCGACCTGGGCTGTCCCTGGTATGGACACCACGACAGCGGACATGACGACGTGGGCGAGGGCCGCTCAGAACATCGCCGATGAGCAAACGGACGTTGCGGACACCACAGACGTCGCAGACCCTTCGGATCGAGCAGTCGTCGCTTGGGTCGGCTACACCACCCCGGGACCACAGGATGTGCTCCTCATGGCCAAGGCGAAGGAGGGCGGCAAGCGTCTCGCAGATTCGATCCGCGGGTTCTCAGCCGTCCGCGGAACTGATGACGTGCAGACGAACGTCGTGGCGCACTCCTACGGCACGACCGCGGGCGCTGTGGCTCTGGCCGAGCGGGGTGTCCACGTTGATCGGTTCGTCGCACTGGGTTCTGCCGGGCTGCCCGATGGGCTCGACGATGCGCAGCAGCTGCACGCAGACCAGGTCTTCGCGGCTCAGGCGAAGGACGGCCCCACCGGCGAGTCCGGACAGGGTGACGAATGGGCGACGTTCGGCCGGGAGAAGAGCCTCGCCCATCGCGTCGACCCGACCGCGCAGGGTTTCGGAGCGACCGTGTTCGGCGCCGACGGCGGGACTGGGAGCGAGGGGCAGACCCTTGCGTCGGTCCTGCATCACGCCCCGGTGTTCAAGGACCACCGAGGTTACCTGGACCGTGGTACCGAGTCACTGCACAACGTGGCACTCGCCACCACAGGTCAGGACGAGTTGCTGACCGGGGCGCGAGATCGATGACCCGGTCCGACGAAGGAGGAGGCACATGAACGCACGACACCGTGCTCGTCGCGCACTCGCGGCGACGGCGGCGCTACTGGCAGTCGTCGTCGTGACCGCCGGATGTGCCGGGCAGCAGCATGATGCAACCCGACCGACTGAGAGGACGTCCTCCGTGGACGCAGACACTGCGAAGCGAAACATGATCGACATCGTCGATCAGACAACGGCCGCGCTCGGCGGCGAATGGGAGACGCGGACGTCTCCCGATTACGTCGAGAGCTGCCAGCTGTCGAGCGACGAGGAAGGAGCTCGGTGGGTGTACCGAGTTGCTCGAGCAGAGTCCGCCGACGTCGAGGCGGACGCTGCTGCTGCCTCCGATGTCTGGAGGTCCGCCGGTCTGACCGTGGACCGACTCGCTGACTCCAAGGGGCCGGCGGTGGTCGCTCGCGGCGGCGATCGCGTCGAGATGATCCGTTTCTTCGCTTTCCCCGGCAACTACAGCATCCAAGCGCTCTCGATGTGCTTCGCTGGCGACGCAGACGAGATCGAGGAGCAGCAGGCCGACGAATGACCCGCGATCCCGGGTTCGTGGTGTCCTGGCCGTGCCGGATCAGCGCGCGCGACCTCGCAAGCCTCATCGTCGTCCTCGCGCTCGCGGGACTGAGCACCGGGTGTGCGTCCCGAGCGGTCGAGACGAGGACGGCCAGCGCAACGGATCCGATCGTGGACGCAGTGACCGCGAAGCAACAGATGATCGCCGCTGTGGACGACGCCACCGAGCTCCTCGGCGGAGTGTGGACGGCGCGGACCGGACCGGACGCAGCGGAGCGGTGCTCGTTGCCGGACGGGGAGCGCGGAGCACACTGGCGGTACCTGACGGGGAGCGCGATCGAGGGGCGGCCGGAGGAAGACGGCTCGGCGATGGCCGCCCACTGGCGTGCGCAGGGCAAGCGCGTGAGCGCGCGGGACACGAGCACCGGGCCGGTGGTCTTCGGTGGGGGAGGCGGGGACATCGCGTCCATCAGCTTCTACGCGGTCTCCGGCAACTACACCGTCCAGGCCGTCTCGCTGTGCTTCCCCGGCGACGCCGACCGCATGGCCGAGGACGACGCCGACGAGGTCGAGTGAGCCTCCGAGGACGAGACGCCGGAGCGTCTCGAGAGGAGACGAATGTCTGCCGAGCTGACCATGCGGCGCCTGACGAGCGTTGCCCTCACACCCCTCGCATTGCTGATCGTCATCAGCGGTTGCACGCAACACCCTCCGGTCGGCGAGACGCTGTCCGACGATGGAAGGACGGCCCAGGTGGACCCCGAGACTGCTCAGCGGAAGATGACCGAGCTCGTCGACAGGACCGCTGCGGCGCTCGGGGGCGAATGGGTCACCACGCAGGGTCCGGACTACGTCGACAGCTGCACGCTCCCCGACGGTGGACAAGGAGCCAACTGGGTCTACCTGACCACCAGGACGGACGGAGGGGGCAATCCGGACGACGATGCTGCGGCGGTCACGAAGACCTGGCAGTCCGCGGGCATGACCGTCGGACGAGTCGCGGATCCTGACGGCCCGGTCGTCGTCGGACGGGGTGGAGCCTCGACCGCGCTGATCGATCTGTACGCGTTCCCGGGCAAGTACACGCTGGAGGCCGAATCGCTCTGCTTCCCGGGGAGTGCCGACGAGATCGAAGAGGAGCAGAGCAGCGGGTCCTGATCCGCTCCGTCGAAGGAGGATGCGCATGCACGCAGGACGGCCCGCGCGTCGTCTGACCACGACCACGGGTCGAGGAGCAGCAGGCCGACGGGTGACGCACGGAGCATCGTTCACGGCGGTCTCCGTTCGCCGGAGCAGCGAGCGGATCGTCGCGAGCTCCGCCGTCGTCTTCGCGCTCGCGGGTCTGCTGCGCGGCTGTGTCCCCAGCGCGACCGACACAGCGACGGACCGACGAACGGAGTCCTACCCGGATGCAGCGACCGCGAAACAGCAGATGATCGACGCCGTGGACGATGCAACCCGACTCCTCGGCGGGCACTGGAAGGCGCGAGCCGGACCTGACCACCCCGAGGACTGCGTCCTGTCCGACGGCGAGCAGGGTGCGCAGTGGCGGTACCTCTCGGGGAGCACGCTGGCGGGTGACCCGTCCGAGGACGGCGCCCGGATTGCGGAGCACTGGCGTGGGCAGGGGCTGCGGGTCATCGTCCGTGATTCAGACGACGGACCGGCGGTGCTCGGGCGCGGCGGTGAACAGATCGCTTCGATCAGTGCGTACGCCTCCCCCGGCAACTCCACGGTCCAGGCAGTGTCCCTGTGCTTCCCCGGCGACGCCGACCGCATTGCGGAGCAGCAGGCCGACGAGTGATGCAGGACCGTCGTCTGGTGCTTCCGTGCACGAACGACGGCAGGTGTCGCTCGCTGTAGCGCTCCACCACGAAATCCTCGGATCGTCCCCCGGACCGGGTCCCCGGGGGACGTCGGCGTTACGAGCGCGTTTCGTCGGGGTCGCGATCGGGTAACTGATCCCAGGAGTCCCTCAGGGGCGTTCTGTACCGGCCCGACGGTCGTGTACTGTCGCCACGATCGCCCGGAACGCACGTGGTCCGGGCACCGCCCCCCGGAGGAACCAACCCGTGACATCTCGTACCCGCAAGGTCCTGCTCAGCGGCCTCGCGCTCGCCGGCACCATGGCCGTCCTGGCCGGCTGCTCGGCTGCCCCGTCCGACACCACCTCGGCGAAGAAGACCGACTTCCGCCCCTGCATGGTCTCCGACGCCGGTGGCTTCGACGACAAGTCCTTCAACCAGCTCGGCTTCGACGGCATGGTCGACGCGGCGAAGGAGCTCGGCGCCGACTACAACAAGGCCGAGTCCAAGGACGCCACGGTCTACGACTCGAACATCGAGCAGCTCGTCAACCAGAACTGCAACATGATCATCACGGTCGGCTTCAACCTCGCAGACGCCACGAAGAAGCAGGCAGCTGCGAACCCCGACACCGAGTTCGCGATCATCGACGACAACTCGATCGACGCGAAGAACGTCAAGCCGATCACGTTCGACACCTCGCAGGCCGCCTTCCTGGCCGGCTACGCGGCGGCGTCCTACTCGAAGACCGGCGTCGTCGGCACCTTCGGCGGCATGCAGATCCCGACCGTCACCATCTTCATGGACGGCTTCGCGGACGGCGTGAAGTACTACAACGAGCAGAAGAAGAAGGACGTCAAGGTCGTCGGCTGGAACGTCGAGACCGGCAAGGGCTCCTTCACCGGTGGCTTCGAGGCGGGCACGCAGGCCAAGTCGGTCGCGCAGACCCTGCTCGACCAGGACGCCGACGTGATCCTGCCCGTCGGTGGCCCGATCTACCAGTCGGCAGCCGAGGCGATCAAGGACGCGAACAACGGTTCGGTCCTGATCGGCGCGGACAGCGACCTCTACGAGGCCGACCCCCGCTACAAGGACATCGCCTTCACCTCGGTGATGAAGGGCATGCGCCCGGCGGTCAAGGACGTCGTCGAGCAGGCGGCGGACGACAAGTTCTCGAAGGAGCCGTACGTCGGCACCCTGAAGAACGACGGCGTCGGCATCGCGCCGTTCCACGACTACGAGTCCAAGGTGGACTCGGGTCTGCAGGACGAGCTCGACAAGATCAAGTCGGGCATCATCGACGGCTCGATCACGGTCGAGACGCAGTCGGACAAGTAGTCGGGTGAACGCGGGCGGGGGATCGATCCTCCGCCCGCGTTTCCGCGCGTCCACCGACGGGTGACGCGCTGACCAACAGGAACGCAGTAGACAACATGAAGCTCGAGCTCCGCGGAATCACCAAGCGGTTCGGCCCCCTGGTCGCGAACGACCACATCTCCCTCACGGTCGAACCCGGTGAGGTGCACTGCCTCCTGGGCGAGAACGGTGCGGGCAAGTCCACCCTGATGAACGTGCTCTACGGCCTGTACCAGGCGGACGAGGGCGAGATCCTGCTGGACGACGTCGTCCAGGACTTCGACGGCCCCGGTGACGCCATGCGCTCCGGCATCGGCATGGTGCACCAGCACTTCATGCTCGTGCCGGTGTTCACCGTCGCCGAGAACGTCATGCTCGGTCAGGAGCAGACGACCTTCGGCGGTCGTCTCGACCTCGCCGGCGCCCGCAAGCGCGTGCGCGAGATCAGCGACCGTTTCGGGTTCGACGTCGACCCCGACGCCCGCATCGAGGACCTGCCCGTCGGCGTGCAGCAGCGCGTCGAGATCATCAAGGCGCTGTCCCGCGACGCGAAGGTCCTCGTCTTCGACGAGCCGACGGCGGTCCTGACGCCGCAGGAGACCGACGAGCTGATGGGCATCATGCGCCAGCTCCGCGAGGCCGGCACCGCGATCGTCTTCATCACGCACAAGCTGCGCGAGGTGCGCGAGGTCGCCGACCGGATCACGGTGATCCGCCTCGGCAAGGTCGTCGGCGAGGCCTCGCCGACCGCGACGAACAACGAGCTCGCTGCGCTCATGGTCGGCCGGGCCGTCTCGCTCGTCGTCGACAAGACGCCCGCGTCCGGCGGCGAGGACGCCCTCGTGGTCGAGGGCGTGACCGTCACCGACCCGTCGGGCGTCGTGCTCGTCGACGACGTCTCGTTCACCGTCCGCCGCGGCGAGGTCCTCGCCATCGCCGGTGTGCAGGGCAACGGGCAGACCGAGCTGACCGAGGCGATCATCGGCCTCGAGCCCGTGCACGCGGGTCGCATCACGCTCGACGGCAAGGAGCTCACCGGTCGCACGGTGAAGCAGGTCCTCGACGCGGGGGTGGGCTTCGTGCCCGAGGACCGCAAGGAGGACGGCCTGGTCGGGGAGTTCACGATCGCCGAGAACCTCATGCTCGACCGCGCCGACCACGACGAGTTCGTGCGCGCCGGCACGATCCGCGCCGCCGAGCGCGACGCGTTCGCCGACGAGAAGATCGCCGAGTTCGACATCCGCACGCCGTCCCGCACCACGGCGGCCGGTCGGCTGTCGGGCGGCAACCAGCAGAAGATCGTCCTCGCCCGCGAGCTGAGCCGCGAGCTGCGGCTGTTCGTCGCCGCGCAGCCCACGCGCGGCATCGACGTCGGCTCGATCGAGTTCGTGCACAAGCGCATCGTCGCCACCCGCGACACCGGCGTCCCGGTCATCGTCGTCTCCACGGAGCTCGACGAGGTCGTGGCGCTCGCCGACCGGATCGCGGTCATGTACCGCGGCGGCATCGTCGGCATCGTCCCCGCGGACACCCCGCGCGACGTCCTCGGCCTCATGATGGCCGGGGAGATCCCAGAAGGAACGGAGCTGGCAGCGTGAGCACCCCCACGCCAGACAACACGCAGCCGGCGACCCCGGCCGAGGCACCCACCGACGACCGCATGCAGGACGTCGAGGGCACCCCGCACCTCATGACGGACTCGGCGGACGACACCGAGCGTCGGGCTGCCGGCGGTGACCGCTGGAGCACGGCGCTGCAGAGCATCGTCAACGGCTCCGTGCTCGTGACCGTCCTCGCCGTCGTCCTCGCCCTCGTCGCCTGCGGCATCCTGATCGCCGTCACCGACGAGAACGTCCGCGCGGCGGCCGGGTACTTCTTCGCCCGCCCCGCCGACACCTTCCAGGCCGTCGGCACCGCGGTCGGTGGCGCGTACCGGTCGCTCTTCCAGGGCTCGGTCGTGAACTTCGGCGCGAGCTCCTTCGCGCAGGCCATCGCGCCGATCACGCGCTCGGTCGACTACGCCGTGCCGCTGATCGCCGCGGGCCTCGGCATCGCGCTGTCCTTCCGGGCCGGCCTCTTCAACATCGGCGGCCAGGGTCAGATCCTCATCGGTGCCGCAGCCGCCGGCTGGGTCGGCTTCTCGTTCGACGGCCCCGCCGCGATCCACATCCCGCTCACCGTCGTCGCCGGCATCGTCGGCGGTGCGGTCTGGGGCGGCCTGGTCGGGGTCCTCAAGGCCCGCACCGGTGCCAACGAGGTCGTCCTGACGATCATGCTCAACTACGTCGCGCTCTACCTCGTCAGCTACCTGCTCCGCACGCCGGGGCTGCTGCAGGCGCCGGGCAGCTCGAACCCGATCTCGCCCGCCACGAAGGAGAGCGCGGTCTTCCCGGCGCTGTTCGGTCCCCGGTACGGCATCGACCTCGGCTTCGTCGTCGCGCTGATCGCCGTGGTCGTGGTGTGGTGGCTCGTCAACAAGTCGTCGCTCGGCTTCCGCTTCCGGACGATCGGTGAGAACCCGCGCGCCGCCCGCGTCGCCGGCATGAGCGTCCCCGCGCTCACCATCTGGGTGATGGTCATCTCCGGTGCGCTCGTCGGCATCGCCGGCGCCTACCAGGTGCAGGGCGCCGTGACCTCGGGCTTCACCTCGGGCATCGACGCCGGCATCGGCTTCGACGCGATCACGGTCGCCCTCCTCGGCCGTTCGAAGCCGTGGGGCGTGTTCTGGGCCGCGATCCTGTTCGGCGTCCTGAAGAACGGCGGCTACGCCATGCAGGCCGCGAACGACATCCCGATCGACATCGTCGGCGTGATCCAGGCGCTCATCGTCCTGTTCATCGCCGCACCGCCGCTCGTCCGCGCGATCTTCCGCATCCCGCAGCCGGGTGCGCGTCGTCGCGGTCGTGCCGCGAAGAACTCCCGGAAGGCGGTCGCCGCATGAGCACCACCACCACCGCGGCGCCCGCACCGGCGCTGTCCGACCGCCCGATCGAGACGACCCGGAGCTGGAAGGCCCCGATCGGCTTCGGCGTCTTCACCCTGCTCGCGCTGCTGTTCTTCGGCGTGCTCCACCGTGCCGGCGACACCACGTTCCGGCTCGCCAACGGCGGCGACTTCTTCGCGCTGCCGAACGTGCCGCTCCCCGCGACCGGTACCGGCATCGTCGTCATCGTCCTGCTGGCGCTCGCCACCGTGTACGCCGTCGTCGAGGTCCGCGCGAACCGCCGGATCCCGCTCTGGCTGACCGCGGTCTTCGCGGTCGTCTTCGTCGTCGGCTTCCTCGCCTGGTCGGCCGCCGGGGACACCATCCCCGTGCCGGGCCTGCTCCTGGGCGCCCTGGGCCTCAGCGTCCCGCTCGTGTTCGGTGCCCTGGGCGGCGTCATCTCGGAGCGTGTCGGCGTCGTGAACATCGCCATCGAGGGCCAGTTCCTCGCCGGCGCGTTCACCTCGGCGATGATCGCCTCGTTGACCGGGTCCGCGTGGGTCGGCCTCGTCGGGGCGCTCGTCGCCGGCGTGCTCGTCTCGTTCCTCCTGGCGGCGTTCAGCATCAAGTACCTGGTCGACCAGGTCATCGTCGGTGTCGTCATCAACGCGTTCATCTCGGGCCTGACGGGCTTCCTCTACTCGCAGGTGCTCTCGCCGAACGAGCAGACGCTCAACATCGGCGTGCGCTTCCCGAAGCTCGAGATCCCGGTCCTGCACCAGATCCCGGTCATCGGCCCGGTGTTCTTCGAGCAGACGGTCGTCGTCTACCTCGCCTACGTCGCGGTCGCGGTCGTCACCTTCGCGCTGTTCAAGACCCGCTGGGGCCTGCGCCTCCGCGCGGTCGGCGAGCACCCGCAGGCCGCGGACACGGTGGGCATCAACGTCGCGCGGACGCGCTTCTGGAACGTCTCGCTCGCCGGCGCGATCGCCGGTCTCGGCGGCGCGTACTTCACGCTCGACGCGGTCGGCCCGTTCACGAAGGACATGACCGCGGGCGCGGGCTACATCGCCCTGGCCGCCGTCATCTTCGGTCGCTGGGACCCGATCCGGGCGACGCTCGCGGCGCTGCTGTTCGGCTTCGCGTCGAACCTGCAGAACATCCTCGGCGCGATCGACTCCCCGGTGCCGAGCGAGTTCCTGCTCATGCTGCCCTACGTGGTCACGATCTTCGCGGTCGCCGGCCTGGTCGGGCAGTCGCGCGGACCGGCGGCCGCCGGCAAGCCGTACACCAAGAGCTGACGGCCTGGAGGCGCGGCACATGACCGACACGAACCCTTCCGGTGGCCAGGGGGTCACCACCGGCCCCGCGACCGGCGAGCCGTCCTGGACGGACCCGGCCACGAGCCTCCCGTCCGACCCGGACACCGTGATCGACGCGAGCGTCGACGTCGACTGGAGCGCCCTGCGGGACGCTGCGACCGCCGCGATGCGGCGGGCCTACGCGCCGTACTCGTCGTTCCCGGTCGGCGCTGCTGCGCTCACCGACGACGGACGGATCGTCTCGGGCTGCAACATCGAGAACGCGTCGTACGGGGTCACCCTGTGCGCCGAGTGCTCGCTCGTCTCGCAGCTGCACATGACCGGCGGCGGCAAGCTCGTCGCGTTCACCTGCGTGGACGGCGACGGTGCGACGCTCATGCCGTGCGGCCGGTGCCGGCAGCTGCTGTTCGAGCACTCGACCGAGGGCATGCTCCTCGAGACGGTCTCGGGCATCCGCACGATCGACCAGGTGCTCCCCGACGCGTTCGGGCCCCGCACCCTCGCGACCTACCAGCAGGAGCACTGACATGGCAGTCGAGCCCTTCGACACCGTCGACCTCATCCGCACCAAGCGCTCCGGCGAGGCCCTGGCCACCGCCGAGATCGACTGGCTCGTCGACGCGTACACGCGCGGGTTCGTCGAGGACCCGCAGATGGCGGCCCTGGCGATGGCGATCTTCCTCAACGGCATGGAACGGCGGGAGATCAAGGACCTGACGCTCGCGATGATCGCGTCGGGGGAGCGGATGTCGTTCGACGCCCTCGGCAAGACCACGGTGGACAAGCACTCCACCGGAGGCGTCGGGGACAAGATCACGCTGCCGCTCGCGCCGCTCGTCGCGTCGTTCGGGGTGGCGGTGCCCCAGCTCTCCGGCCGCGGGCTCGGCCACACCGGCGGCACGCTCGACAAGCTCGAGTCGATCGCCGGATGGCAGGCGTCGATCTCGAACGACCGCATGATGGAGGTGCTCCGCGACGTCGGGGCGGTCATCTGCGCGGCCGGCTCGGGACTGGCACCGGCGGACAAGAAGCTCTACGCGCTCCGTGACATCACCGGCACCGTCGAGTGCATCCCGCTCATCGCGTCGAGCATCATGTCGAAGAAGATCGCCGAGGGCACGGGTGCGCTCGTGCTCGACGTCAAGTTCGGCTCCGGTGCGTTCATGCCGACGTACGAGGCGTCGAAGGAGCTCGCGCAGACGATGGTCGACCTCGGCAACGACGCGGGCGTGGCGACCTCGGCGCTGCTCACCGACATGGAGGTCCCGCTCGGCCTGACGATCGGGAACGCGCTCGAGGTCCGGGAGTCGGTCGAGGTCCTGGCCGGCCGCGGCCCGTCCGACGTGGTCTCGCTGACGGTCGAGCTCGCGTCGCAGATGCTGCGGCTCGCCGGGCTGCCGGACGCCGATCCCGCGGCAGCGCTGGCCGACGGTCGCGCGATGGACACGTGGCGCCGGATGATCGAGGCACAGGGCGGCGACCCCGCTGCGGACCTGCCGGTCGCCCGCGAGCAGCACGTGGTCACGGCGACGGAGTCGGGTGTGCTCGTCCAGCAGGACGCCCTGCCGTTCGGCATCGCCGCGTGGCGTCTCGGCGCCGGCCGGGCCCGCGCGCAGGACCCGGTACAGGCGGGAGCCGGCATCGAGCTGCACGTCAAGCCCGGCGACACCGTCACCGCGGGCCAGCCGCTCTGGACGCTCCACACCGACGAGCCGGCGCGCTTCGACCGCGCGCTGGAGTCGCTCGAGGGTGCGTGGGCGATCGGGTCGTCCGCGCCCGAGCGCGGCCCCATCGTGCGGGAGCGCATCACCGGCTGAGCGCCGCGGCCGCCACCCGGCCCCACCGACCGGAGGCTCCCCACTCGTCTGTGGGGAGCCTCCAGTCGGTCCGTCCGTCTGTTGTGCACAGGTGCCGACGCGGCGTCGGCGACCACCGCTAGCCTGGGAACATGAGCGCCGACGCCCCGACCTACCGCCTGCCCGACGCCGGAGCGGTCATCGACGACCTGCCCAAGGTCTCGCTGCACGATCACCTCGACGGGGGTCTGCGCCCGGCGACCATCGTCGACCTGGCGGACGAGGCGGGCATCGAGCTGCCGACGACCGACCCCGAGGCACTCGGCGCATGGTTCGCCGAGCAGTCGAACAGCGGCTCGCTCGTCGAGTACCTGAAGACCTTCGACGTCACGACGTCGGTGATGCAGACCGCGCCGCAGCTGCACCGTGTAGCGAAGGAGTTCGTCGAGGACCTCGTGGCCGACGGGGTCGTCTACGGCGAGATCAGGTGGGCACCGGAGCAGCACCTGCGGGGTGGGCTGACGCTCGACGAGACGGTCGAGGCGGTGCAGGCCGGCATCGAGGAGGCGGTCGACGTCGCGGGTGGCGCGATCCGGATCGGCCAGCTGGTCACCGCGATGCGTCATGCGGACCGGTCGCTCGAGATCGCCGAGCTCGCCGTCCGGCACCGGGACCGCGGCGTGGTCGGCTTCGACATCGCGGGGGCCGAGGCAGGCTTCCCGCCCGCGAACCACCGTGCGGCGTTCGAGTACCTGGCATCCGAGCTGTTCCCGGTCACGGTCCACGCCGGCGAGGCCGACGGGCTGGCGTCGATCCGCTCCGCGCTGGTGGACGGTCGGGCGCTCCGCCTCGGCCACGGCGTCCGGATCTTCGAGGACATCACCCTGTCGGACGCCGGTGACGGCTCCACGCTGGCGTCGCTGGGCGAGATCGCGTCGTGGGTCCGCGACCGCGAGATCCCCCTCGAGGTCGCCCCGCAGTCGAACCTGCAGACCGGTGCGATCGCCGCGTGGGGCGACGACCTCGCCGACCACCCGTTCGACGTGCTGTACCAGCTCGGCTTCCGCGTGACGGTGAACACCGACAACCGCCTGATGAGCGGCACGTCGCTGTCACGCGAGCTCGCCCTGCTCGCCGGCACCTTCGGCTACGACCTCGACGACCTCGCCGCGTTCCAGATCAACGCCGCGCTCGGTTCGTTCCTGCCGCTCGAGGACCGCGAGGAGATCATCGCGACCATCACGGCCGGACACCAGGAGGCCTAGCGATGTCCCTGCCGCCGCTGCCGGACGACGCCGTCGTGCTCGGAGCGAGCGCGTCCTCGTGGCGCGACGCGCTCCGGCTCGCCGGTGCCGCGCTCGTCACCTCGGGGTCGGCGACGCCGCCGTACACCGACGCGATGATCGACCTGGTCGAGGAGCACGGCCCGTACATCGTCATCTCGCCCGGGCTCGCGTTCGCGCACGCCCGGCCGGGGCCGGCGGTGCTGCGGGACGGGTTGGCCGTCGTGACCCTGCGCGAACCGGTGTCGTTCGGGCACCCGCACAACGACCCGGTGTCGGTCGTCCTCGGGCTCGCGGTCGCCGAGGTCGGGACGCACCTCGAGTCGATCGGCGACATCGCGAACACGTTCAACGACGCCACGGTGACCGCGCGGCTCGCGGCGGCGGGCTCCGCGGACGAGGTCCGGACGATCATGGGGGTGTCGGCGTGAAGATCGTGACGATCTGCGGTGCGGGGATCGGGTCCAGCGGGATCCTCAAGGTGAACGCGGAGAAGGCCCTCGGCACGCTCGGGCTGTCGGCGTCGGTCGTCGCGGCGGACGTCGCCTCGGTGCGCGCCGTGGCCGAGGACGCCAACGTGATCCTGACCAGCCAGGAGTTCGTCGAGGCGATCGGGGAGACCTACGCCGAGGTCATCGTGATCCGGAACCACTTCGACCAGGGCGAGATCACGGCCGCGGTCGACCGGGCGCTCGGGGAGCACTGAGCAGCTCCCGACGCTGCCTCTAGAGTTGGGGCATGAGCACGGAGAACCCGCTGAACGACCCCGCCGCCGACCCGTTCGAGGTCGCCCGCGACGCCGCCGCCGTCATCGCCGACCGGTCCGGCATCGAGCGGCACGACATCGCCCTGAC
>Ga0308167_1000229_pt1 | contig 122234 bp, 103 predicted proteins | sample PhyCR1_2_FD_202138 | JGI IMG/M metagenome (GOLD analysis project Ga0308167, IMG submission 202138) | Phyllosphere microbial communities from UC Gill Tract Community Farm, Albany, California, United States - DLSLRC.R1 | ecosystem: Host-associated > Plants > Phyllosphere > Unclassified | place...
GCATCAGCGCGGTCGCGGTGCGCAATAGCGATTTCGCCGGACGCTTCGCCCCGTTCTGCGAGGACGCTGCCGAGCAAGGCGTCATCACCCTGGTCTTCGAGAACAACAACGGCTCGCTGCAGTCGGTGCTCCCGCCCGGCGGAACCCATCCCCGGTTGTCGACCAACCCCATAGCCGCCGGCGTGCCCCGGGCCAAGGAGCCTCATCTGGTGCTGGACTTCGCTACCAGCGAGGTGGCATCGGGCCGGCTGCATTTCGAAAAGGACAGCACCGGCAGCGCTCCGGAAACGTGGACAGGTCCCGGCGGGCACCTGAAGGCGTTCGGTGGATTCAAGGGCTTCGGGCTGGACCTGCTGGTCGAGGCCCTGGGCGGTGCGCTCACCGGATCGGATACGGTATCAGGCCGGCAGAGCGAACAAGCCCAAGGGACGCTGATCATCGCCTTGGACATCGCCCAGCTGCGCGACCTGGATGACTACACGGCACAGGTCGAAGAATTCATTGCCCATGTCAAGAGCTCCGAACTGGAACCCGGGGCACGTGCGATCCGCGCGCCGGGGGAGAGCGCTCCGTCGCCCGAAGCGATGGCCGAAGACACGGAAATCCGGCTCAATGCCGTCACCACCAGGCACTTGCATCGCATTGCCCAGCAGCTGGGCTTCGAGCCGCCGGCCAGCAGATAGCGGCGTCCGGCCCAAGGCTGCTAGCGGGCGGGGGTGGTGGTCTGGAACGGCGAATTCTTGCGCGACAGCACCGTGGTCAACAGCGCTCCGAGCAGTGCGAAGCCCACTGTCAGGATCCAGGTGGCCTTCCACCCGCCGCTGACCGTGGCCAAGAAGGCCAGCAGCATCGGGCCGGTGAAATTGCCGATGTTGAAGATCTGCTGGCTCAGCCCCATGGCTGCCGGGGCCGAACCTCCGGCAGGAGCCAGGTCCACGATGACTCGGGTCATGGTGGTGGGAATGCTCGCGCCGGCAAGCGAGAACAGGCCCACGCAGAGCATCTGGATCCACACCAGCTGTGCCGGGTATTCGAAAACGAAGGTCAGAATCGACGTCAGGGACATCAAGGCGAAACCGGCCATAAGCAGGGTTCGCCCGTTGATCCCGCGGTGCAGCAGGCCGCCGCAGATGATGGCGCCGACCGCGTTCAGGCCACCCACCACGGCAGAAGCCAAACCACCGGCCACCGGTGATAGGCCGAAATCCTCATAGATTGTGGGCAGGAACCCCACGACGGCCATCCATTGCACCGTATAGCAGCCAAAAATCAATCCTGAGATCCACACGCGTCCGGAACGGGCGGTGATGGCGATGCGCTGGACGGCCTCGCGCAGGGCTGCCGGCCCCGAGGGGCGGTCCGCGGCGACGAACTTCAGGATCAGCGGAAAGGGCAGCAACGTGATGGCCGCGAGGATGGCCCACCACAGGTGCCACGGCATGTGCTTCAGGGCCAGCGCGGTGCAGAAGACACCGAGGAAAGTGGCCATGCCCATGTAGGCGGCCCACCAGCCCACGGCCATGTTCAAGTTCTTGGCGGGGGCATGAAGCCGGACCAGTCCCGGCCCCATGACGGTGGCCATGATGACGCCGGCGCCTTCCAGGGCGCGGGTGGCCAGCAGCAATTCGGCGCTTGGCGCGAAGGCCCCCAGTGCGCTGCCGGCAACCAGCAGGAGCAGGCCGAGAATCAGCGTGCGGCGTTGCGAGATCACTTCGGCGAGCAGCGAGACCGCCAGGCCGCCGACCATGCCGGCAACTTGCACCACTCCGAGCAATACGCCGGAGAAGATCAGCGAGAAGCCCAGCTCGTCTTGGATCACTGTCAGTGCAGGGGCGAGCTTCCAAATATGCAGTCCTGCCACGACGCCGGAGGCCACGATGATGGTCCAGGCTGTGTTGGTCCGCTGCTGGGCCTGCCCCATTTTCATTTGCACTGCCGCCGTTTCCTCCTTGCCCAGGACGCGCCAACTGGTGCCCGGCGCTACTATCCTCTTCGGATTGTGGCACGTGGGCAAGGAAGATCCTACGCATATGTCAATGAATGGGAATGGGCGCGGTTCCCTGGCTGCGCTGCAGTGAACTCTGGGGCAGGTGCCAGGCGTACTGCTACCAGCCAAGGATCAGCATCAGCAGGTGAACATTGTTCCTGTGGTTGGTGCGCGAGCCACTACGCCTGGCTTTACCTGCCCATTTCAGCTGGCAGGGCGATGCACAAGCGGGCTTGAGAATGTTTCACGAATTATCACACTGAGCTTCCCTGGCATTCTCCGCTTCAAGCTCCGCGCGATTCAAATTGAAGATTTCCATTCCCTGGTCCAGAGTTGCGCGGTCGCCGCTATCAGTGGCAGAGCGCGGCAGGGCCAGTGCGGCATCACGAAGAGTGTCCCAGTCGTGGCGCAGCTGAATGATTCCCTTAGCTGAGACGATTTCGGCCACGGCCTTTCCATGGTCCGACAGGGGAGTATTCCAGCCTTTTCGGCGGCGGTCACAAGCGCAGAGAGCCCTGCTTGTGATGCCTCGGTGAAGCTCAAAGCAGCAATATGGACAGAATATGGCCTTCTATCTAGTTCTGCATCAGGACGTCGACGGCCATCGAAATCCAGTCCCGATGGATTCGAAGGGCGACCTCCACCCTCGCCCATGGCGATGTGCGCTGAAATGCCGCTGCTGCAGGCCCCGTATATGCGGAGTAACGAGGGTCCTGTCAAACTCTTCGGAATGAAAGGGCGATCAACAGTTCGGGCGGCTATTCCGATGTGCCGTCTTGATTAGGATGGCCGCCCGCCCTCATGAAATCCCCAGAGCTAGTGCCCGCCGAGCTTTCCTCCCATGCGCTCGCGCATCTTCAAACTGGCCTGGTTCAGCCCTTCGACCTGGACATTTTTGCCGTACTTCTCATATTTGCCGGTGATCGAATCCAAGGCCGCGATGGTCGAGGCGTCCCAGAGGTGCGAGTTGTACATGTCGATGACGATATTTTGCGGGTCTTCGGCGTAGTTGAACTGCGAGTACAGGTCATTGGAGGAGGCGAAGAACAGTTCGCCGTTGACCACGTACTTGGCGATCTTCTCTTCGAAGTGCTCCTCGATGCTGCGGGTGACTGTCACCAGGTGGGCCACCCGGTTGGCGAAGAGCACCATGGCTGTGAGCACGCCGACCCCGACGCCGATGGCGAGATTGTGGGTGGCGACAGTGAAGACCACGGTAATGAGCATGACGGTGGTTTCGCTCTTGGGCATCATGCGCAGCGTCGAGGGCCGGATGCTGTGCCAATCGAAGGTGGCAATGGAAACGAAAATCATCACCGCGACCAGCGCGGCCATCGGGATCAACGCCACCACGTCGCCGAGCACGACGACCAGGATGAGCAGGAAGGTGCCGGCCAGGAAGGTGGAGATCCGGGTCCGCGCCCCGGAAGCCTTCACGTTGATCATGGTTTGCCCGATCATCGCGCAGCCGCCCATGCCGCCGAAGAATCCGGTGATGATATTCGCCGCGCCCTGGCCCCAGGATTCCCGGGTCTTGTTCGAGTGGGTGTCGGTGACGTCATCAACCAGCTTGGCGGTCATCAGGGATTCGAGCAGGCCCACGAAGGCCATGGCCAGCGCATAGGGGAAGAGCACCTGCAGGGTTTCGAAGGTCAGCGGCACATTCGGGATGAACAAGCTTGGCAGGGACTCGGGAAGCTGGCCCTTGTCGCCCACGGTGGGCACGGCCAAGGAGGCGAGGACGGTGATCCCGGTGAGCACCACAATGGACACCAGCGGGGCTGGGATTGCGGTGGTCAGCTTGGGCAAGCCGAAAACAATCAGCAATCCAAGGCCCACCAGCGGGTAGACCAGCCATGGGACGCCGAGCAGCTCGGGGACCTGGGCCAAGAAGATCAGGATGGCCAGCGCGTTGACGAAACCGACCATCACCTGCCGCGGGATGAAGCGCATCAGCTTGGCCACGCCCAGCAGTGCCAGGATCACCTGGAAGATCCCGGCCATGATCACCGCTGCGATGAAGTAGTCGGTGCCGTGGCTGGCGACCAGGGGCGCGATGACCAGCGCGATTGCTCCGGTGGCGGCCGAGATCATGGCGGGGCGGCCGCCGAAGAAGGAGATGGACACCGCCATGGTGAAGGAGGCGAACAGCCCGATGCGCGGATCCACGCCGGCAATGATGGAGAAGGCAATGGCCTCCGGAATCAGGGCCAGGGCCACTACCAGCCCGCCGAGCACCTCGGTCTTCAGCAGGCGCGGGGATTTCAGCGTGCGCAGCACGGATTGGCGTTCAAGCGGAGCCAAGGCTGACGGCTCCGAACTGGTAATTGGGCTCATTGAAGAGCTCCCTTCGATGCAGGGCGGGCGGGTAAAGACCGGGGAACGCTGGGGTTGCGTAGAATTCTTGGGGTGCGCGTCATTGCGCCGCGGATGATTCGAATAGCGCCAGGCTGGCATGAATCATCCCGCTTAACTCTAACCTAACGTAAGGGTAGGGTTTAAATTCAGGACTTGGAGGACGGCATGGACGAATCGGCAACGGGGCACGCAGGCGGCTCGATGCATATTGGGGACATGGTTGAGGCCACCGGGCTTTCGCACCGGACCATCCGCCACTACGACGAGGTGGGGCTATTGCCTGCCAGCACCCGCAGCGAAGGCGGTTTTCGGATCTACCGCGATTCGGACCTGCAGCGCATGCTGGTGATCCGCTCGATGAAGCCCCTGGGATTCAGCCTCGAAGAGATGGGTGAATTGCTTGACGCGGTAGACGCGCTCGCCGGAAACCCGCAGGACACTGCGGCGCGGGCCAAGCTCGATGACTATATCCAGCGAGCCAGCGCCAAGCGGGACAAGCTGGAACTGAACCTGCAGCGTGCGGATTCATTCATCGCTGATCTGCGCACCAAGTAGGATCGGTCAGCGGGAAGGGAAGGGTGTGGGGGAGTTGAAGGGCGCGGAAATCCAGATAACCGGCATGGCTGAAAGCCATTGGCAGGAGGTCTCGCGCATTTACGGGCAGGGAATCGCGACCGGGTTGGCTACCTTTGAATCCCAGATCCCCACCCGGGAGTCATTCCTTGGCGGGAAAATCCCCGCACTGTCACTGGTTGCCGTGGATATGGAGGGGCATGTGCTCGGCTGGGCTGCGGCCGCGCCGGTTTCAGCGCGCCATGCCTATCGCGGGGTTATCGAGCATTCAATCTATGTGGATCCGAACTCTGCTGGCCAGGGCATAGGGCGGGCGCTGATGGAAGAGCTCATTGGCAAGGCTGCTGCGCAGGGCTATTGGATGCTGCAATCGGCGATTATCGCGCAAAATGAGGCCAGCCGGAATCTGCACGTCAAGCTCGGCTTCAGGGAAGTGGGTTTCCGGGAACGGATAGCCCAAGTCGCGGCCGGGCCGCTGGCAGGGCAATGGATGGATACCTGTCTCTACGAGCTGCGCCTCTGAACCTGCAAGGCAAGCCTAGTTTTTGGGCAGCAGTGTGGAGCCCAGCGATTCCAGTGCTCCGGGCACGACAGAAAAATATGCCCACACACCGCGCTTTTCGCGGTGCAGGATTCCGGCATCCACCAGGATTTTCAGGTGGTGGGAGACGGTGGGCTGCTTGAGTCCCAGGGGCTCGGGCAGGTCGCAGACGCAGGTTTCAGCGTCTTGGTTCGAGGAGACGATCGAGAGGATGCGCAGGCGATTGGGGTCGCTCAAGGCCTTGAAGCGAGCGGCCAGGAGTTCGGCTTCCTCCAGTTGCAGCATGCCCTCGCCCTGCGCCGGAACGCAGCATGGCGCGTCGATGCCTTCGGCCTGCTCTGGCGGTTCGTTCAAGGTATGCGTGCTCATGTCTCGCGCTCTCTGGGGTGCTCCGTTAAGAGATTGACAAACGTCGATATATGTAATCATACTCAAGACATCGATGTTCGTCGATGCCTAACTTTGGAGTGATGAATCAGTGACAGCCGCGCCTGTGCCCGATACTGCCCCTGTAGCCCAGAAGCTGTCTTTCCTAGACCGCTATCTGGCCCTGTGGATCCTGCTGGCCATGGCCGCTGGCCTGGGCCTGGGACGGATTTTCCCGCAGCTCGGCGAGCTGCTGGACCGCTTTACCGTCGCCGGTGTTTCGGTGCCCATCGCCATTGGCCTGCTGGTGATGATGTACCCCGTCTTGGCCAAGGTCCGCTACAACGAAACCGGTCGCGTGCTGGCCGACAAGAAGCTGATGATCACTTCCCTGGTGATCAACTGGATCCTGGCCCCGGCCTTCATGTTCGTGCTGGCCTGGATCTTCCTGGCAGACCTTCCCGAATACCGCACCGGGCTGATCATTGTGGGCCTGGCCCGCTGCATCGCCATGGTGTTCATCTGGAATGACCTGGCCTGCGGCGACCGCGAGGCGGCCGCCGTGCTGGTGGCCATCAACTCGGTCTTCCAGGTCATCGCCTTCGGTGCGCTGGGTTGGTTCTACCTGCAGGTCCTGCCATCCTGGCTAGGCCTGGAAACCACCAGCGCGCAATTCTCCGTCGCCGCCATCACCGCCTCGGTGCTGGTCTTCCTGGGCATCCCGCTGCTGGCCGGCTTCCTGACCCGCACCCTCGGGGAGAAGGCCAAGGGCCGGGAGTGGTATGAAGGAAAGTTCCTGCCCAAGATCGGCCCGTGGGCACTGTACGGGCTGTTGTTCACCATCGTGCTGCTCTTCGCCCTGCAGGGCGATAACATCATCTCCAAGCCGCTGGATGTGCTGCGCATGGCCATCCCGCTGCTGACCTACTTCGTCGTGGTCTTCGGCGCCGGCATGCTCATCGGCCGCGGCCTGAAGCTGGGCTACCCGCGCACCACCACGTTGGCCTTCACCGCCGCCGGCAACAACTTCGAGCTGGCCATTGCCGTGGCCATCGCAACCTTCGGCGCCACCAGCGGCCAGGCCCTGGCCGGGGTGGTCGGCCCGCTGATCGAGGTGCCGATCCTCGTGGCCCTGGTCTACGTGGCCCTATGGTCGCGCAAATTCTTCCCATCCTCCCCTGCCCTATCCACTTCAGCCTAAGGAACTACTCGACCATGACTGCCACGCAAAAACCTTCAGTCCTTTTCGTCTGCATCCACAACGCCGGCCGCTCGCAGATGGCCGCCGCCTACCTCTCGCACCTTTCCGAGGGGCGGATCGAGGTTCGTTCGGCAGGGTCCGCGCCAGCGGATTCGGTCAACCCCGCCGCCGTGCAGGCGATGGCCGAGGAAGGCATCGACATGTCGTCGGAGACCCCGAAGATCCTGACCACCGAAGCGGTGAAGGAATCCGACGTCGTGATCACCATGGGCTGCGGAGATACCTGCCCGATCTTCCCCGGCAAGCGCTACGAAGACTGGAAGCTGGATGACCCGGCCGGCCAGGGTGTTGACGCAGTGCGCCCGATCCGCGATGAGATCCGCAACCGGATCGAAACCCTGATCAGCGAACTGCTGCCAGCCAACTAACCATCGACCTGTTGTTTCCTAGCTGAGGAGTGTTCCATGAACCCGACCTATCCTGTGATCGTCATTGGCGCCGGGCCCATTGGCCTGGCCACCGCGGCCTACCTGCGCGAACGCGGGCAGGAAGTGCTGGTTCTGGAAGCAGGAGCGCAGGCCGGGGCGGCCATGGAACAGTGGGCGCACATCAAGCTCTTCTCTCCTTGGCGTTTCAATATTGACGCCGCAGCCCAGCGCCTTTTGGAATCCCCCAGCGGGGATTACGCGGGGGATTGGGAAGCGCCGCGGCCCACCAAGCTGCCCACCGGCGGCGAGCTGGTGCGTGAGTACCTGGAGCCCCTGGCCGCGCATCCGGAATTGGCCCCGCGCATTCGCTATGGCCACCGCGTGCTGAAGGTCGGCCGCCTGCTGGAAGATGGCCGCGGCGCCGACAAGTCCCGCACCGCCGGCCGCGACGAGGCAGCGTTCCTGGTGCGCGCGGAAACCGCCGGCGGCCAGGTGGATGTGGTCGGCCGGGCCGTGGTGGATGCCAGCGGCACTTGGAACCAGCCCAGCCCAGTAGGCCGGGCCGGCATCGAGGCCATTGGCGAAGCCGAAGCCCGCGAACGCGGTTTCATCCTGGGCGGCCTGCCTGATCCGCTGGGTGCCGACGAGCCGGAATTGGCGGGCAAATCATTGTTGGTGCTCGGTGCCGGGCACTCGGCGGCCAACACCATCATTGCCCTGGGCCGCTTGCAGAAGAAATACCCGGACACCTCCATCCTGTGGGGATTGCGCGGGGCGGCCAACCCGATACGCCTCTACGGCGGAGGCGCGGCAGATCAGCTGCCTGCACGAGGCCAGCTGGGCACCAGCCTGCGCCGCCTGGTGGAGAACGGCAACGTGCAGCTGCTGGAAAATGTGGGTGTGGCATCGATGAAGTCCGGTGAGCAACTGGCAGTGTCCCTGGCCGATGGCCGGGAGCTGGTAGTTGACCGGATCATTGCGGCCACCGGTTTCCGCCCGGAGCTGTCAATGCTTTCGGAACTGCGCCTGGATCTGGATGAAAGCGTCGAAGCCCCGCGCCAGCTCGGCCCGCTGATTGATCCTGAATTCCACAGCTGCGGCACGGTCAGCGCCCACGGGGAAAAGATTCTGGCTCACCCGGAGAAGAACTTCTACATTGTCGGCATGAAGAGCTATGGCCGGGCGCCTACCTTCTTGATGGCTACCGGTTATGAGCAGGTGCGTTCGATCGCCGCTGCGCTTTCCGGGGATGCCCAAGCCGCGGAGCGCGTGGAACTGGAGCTGCCGGAAACGGGCGTCTGCTCCACGGATCTCGGCGGTTCCTGTGATGTTCCAGCACAGGATGAATCTTCGTGCTGCACCAGCGGGCCGCAGCCGGTGGCGTTCGGGATACCGACCGGAACGCTGCACGGCAATGCGCAGCTGGTTGGCGAATCTCCGAAGTGCTAGGCATCCTGCCCCGCGATTGAAATGGATCCGCACCTAAAGCTCGGTGGTTTTCCGCGGTCCGCTGCGGGGCTTGCCTACTCGATGTGCCGGGAGTTGGATTCTGGATCCAGGTCTGCTGTGGCCGATGGTGCGCCGCTAGGCACTGGTCTGACGCTCAGAACAGAAGGAACGGACGACAACGAAGCGAGAGCTATGGCAAGGTCTCGGTCGAGAAGGCCTGCAAGTTTCAGTGATGCAGCGTAGGCATGCTCGACCGTTACTCTTGAATGCTGTCCGGGAAGCGGGAAACCCGTAATAAATGGTTCATGGTGCACAGCCCGGTTTCTAGTGGCGTGGACCAAGGAGACTATTTCAAGGGTCCACGTTCTGGTGAAGCGACCGCCCTCAGCGGTTGCAATAGCTTTCCCGCCCGGGAATGCGAGGTGCAAAGCTGACCTCCACAACTTCTCATAGTCGCATTGGAAGCGTTGAGGTTCGCGACCTAGGTATCCGCCAGCGCTGAGCAGGTCACGCCAAAAACCAAACATCAGCCGAGAGACTAAATCGTCAAGTGTTCTCTTCCCTTGAGGCAGCTTCTTCCAGGCTAGGGCTAGGGCGTTGCGTGTGCGGTCATCTAGCCCAATGTCCTGGCGGTACCAGTCGGGGCCGAAAGCCAGAACGAGTTGCTTGTTGAGCGCATTTCTCAGTGCCACTTCCAGTAGGGCAACATCGGCTAGGAGGGCAGTGGACACGTCCCGGTCCCAAACATAGAGGGCTTGCGCCAGCTCCATGTCATTCTTTGCAGTGGCCAAGTATGAGGCCATACGAGTAGGCGTGATAGCGGCTTGAAGAGCGTGAGTGTGAGGACGCAATGACCGCGGATCGTATCTGGCACTCACCGTGGACGTCTCCAAATCATCGGATACAATAGTTCTTGTAGTCCCCGGAACCGCCTCTCTGGCCTTGAGCCATGAAGCGACCGGGGTTATTTCTTTAAGGCTAGCTAGGGGTGTCTCGACTGTCGTTGGCGCCTCAACCGGTTATGCAAACGGCCGAAGCGAGGGTGCAGTAACTTAAGGCAAAATCGTCTGCGGGCGGACACGCTTCTGCACTCGTAGCTTGTATGCCAGAAACGGATTGACCGGAATTCGACGATAGACGTGAACGCCTCATGCCGGACTGGAAAAGGCAGTTCACGGTTCGAGCGCTGGCCCTGTCAACGCATGCTCGGCTATCGGCTGTAGACAGCCGGTCCCAGCACAGCCGCTTGCCCTTGGCCTCCGGGGTCGACAAGGCAGAAGCAGTCCAAGCGGCGAACGGTGCACAGGCCGAGGACACACAATTTCTTCGCTCAAAGCACGGCGTTTATGCTGAACCGTACGAAAAATCATTGCAACAACGCGTGCAGATTGAACTTTTCTCTAGTGAGGCACCATGGCAGGAACACAAGAACCCTCCACTACCCCAACCGGAACAACGACGGAACCCAAGCAGCTTCGCTCGCGCCACGTGATGATGATTACCCTCGGCGGAATCATCGGCGCAAGCTTGTTCGTCGGTTCGGGCAACGTCATCCGCTCCGTGGGACCAGCGGCAATTATCTCCTACCTCATCGGAGGCCTGCTGGTATTCCTTGCCATGCGGATGCTCGGAGAGATGGCCGCCGCGCGCCCGACGATTGGTTCCTTCATGGAATACGCCCGAGTGGGGCTGGGCAATTGGGCTGCTTATCTGGTGGGCTGGCTGTACTGGTATTTCTGGGTAGGGGTGCTCGCCTACGAAGCGGTGCTTGGCGGTGAAACCCTGAACTCGTGGTTTGCTTTCCTCCCAGCCTGGACCTGGTCGCTGGTTCTGATCCTGATTTTCATCGGGACCAACGCAATCTCCGTGCGCACCTTCGGCGAAGTCGAATTCTGGCTGGCGAGCATCAAGGTCCTGGCCATCGTGGTCTTCCTCGGCGCTGGCCTGCTCTTCGCGTTGGGCCTATGGCCTGATACCGAAATTTCGGTCAGCAACCTGTGGGATCATGGCGGGTTTGCCCCGAATGGGTTTGGGGTGGCGCTCACCGGTGTGGCACTGGTGATTTTCTCCTACTTCGGCACTGAGATCGCTGTGATGGCGGCGGCTGAGTCGGAAGATCCGGCCAAGGGAATCAAGCAGGCGACCAGCACGGTGATCTGGCGTATCCTGCTCTTCTTCGTCGGTGCCGTACTGATCATCACCATGGTGATTCCATGGGACGAGCTGCCGGAACCAGTGAACGTGGCCGCTGCCCCGTTCACCAAGGTCTTCGAGCTGCTCGGCTTGCCGGGAGCTGCGGTCATCATGCAGCTGGTCATCTTCACTGCGGTGATTTCCGTGCTCAACTCTGGTCTGTATTCCGCCTCGCGCATGTTCGCCGCGCTGGCTGATCAGGGGTTCGCCCCCAAGCTCGTGGCCCGGCGTTCCAAGAATGGCGTCCCGCTGTGGGCGCTGGTGGCTTCCACCAGTGGTGCGGTGATCGCGACCATCGTGAACTTCGCTGCTCCCGATTCTGGAGTCTTCGACTTCATCATGAACTCCGCTGGCCTGGTGGCATTGTTTGTCTACGTCTTCATTTCGTTGACGCAGATGCGCCTGCGCCAGAAGATGACGGCCGAAGAGGTTGCGGCCTTGAAGCTGAAAATGTGGCTGCACCCGTGGCTGAACATTCTGCTGTTTGCCGCCATCGCGGGCGTATTGGGAGTCATGCTCAGCTCCGAGAGCGGACGGACCCAGGTATGGACCAGCTTGCTGGCCACCGTGGTGCTCGTCGCCTTCTGGCCTCTGGTGCGCAAGAACCTGAAGAAGCGCGGAACGCCGGAAGTTGCCACGGCGATCAACGACGGCACCGATAGCGAGCTGATCAGCGACCGCTAGGTGCAGTTCCCCGGGACGTTGTGAAAACTAGGGAATGACGAAGACCTCCGGCAGGATGCGGGCTACCACACTCGCCATCGTGCACGGAGGTCTTCATGTCCCACGCCACCGAATCCCTCGACGCCAGCACCTCGCGCCCCGAGCACCGCCCGACAACACGGCTGTGTCGCAAACGCGAACACCTCATCATTTCCCTGCGATTCAACCGGCAATGGGGAGCGTGCCGAATCAGCTACCACCTGAGCATTCCCCGTAGCACCGTCGAACGCGTCCTGATCCGCTGCCGGATGCCCAAGGTTGGCGCGCCCATGGGCGCGGCGTTGTCCGGGGATGCCCAGACAGCGGAACGGGTGGAGCTGGAGTTGCCGGAAACGGGCTTTTGCTCCACGGATCTCGGCAGTTCCTGTGATGCTCCTGTACAGGAGGAATCTTCTTGCGGCAGTGCCCGCAGCCATTGTCGTTCTGCTTGCCGACCGGAACGCTACGTGGAAATACGGTTTGGCTGGCGGGCCGAGCACCAGGTAGCGATTACTCGTGCTTGGCAAGTGCCGGCCGGGCCAATGCTTCGAATCCGGGCTGGTCGGTGGACCGGGGCTCCAGGGGATCCAGATGCAGCGCGCACTTAAAGCACGGGTCTGGCATTCTATATTTCACGATCCGGGATCCAATGAAGTGTGGCTAGGCAAGTATTGGATTTGATGTTCGCAGGAAAATCTATGGATGCCCTTCACGATCTGCTGCGTTTGCCAGCACGTTTAGCGAATCGGTCGATTGCCTGAAGCACTTCGTCGCTTCGCCAAAACGGTCCGAGCTTGTGCTCTTTTTTTGACTGGAGAATCCCCGCATCAACCAATGCTTTCAACGGTGGGTAGATGTTCGGGGTTTTAACGCCAAGTTGCTGTGCTGCAGTGGCTGCTGTGACAACAGGTCGAGTCATGAGCAGGTCAAGGACGGCCCACGCGTTGCTTGATTTGCGCGCGTGGAACCGGTCGTTCCAAGTTTGCCGGAGCTGGGATATTTCAGTGACGAGCTGGCGGGTGTTGGCGACTGCCCGCAGGGAAGCTGCAGAGAAGGCCTGAACTATGGCATCAGGCTGCCCTTGCCGGTAGTCGGTGAGTGCCTGATGGTATCCGGCAGTGTCTGCCAAGAGGCCCGCGGATACGGGCATGGCCACATTCCGGGTAATACCCCGATGCCGGAGGGCGGACTGGGCAAGTGCGCGGCCGGTGCGTCCGTTCCCATCTGTAAACGGGTGGATTGTTTCGAACTGGGCGTGGCCCAAAGCCACTTGAACCAGTGGAGGAACATCTTGCCGGTGAAGGAAAAGGACGAGATCATCGACGAGTTTTGGTACACGCGCAGGAAGTGGCGCCACGTATTCTGCCCCGTGCGGACTGAGGCCATTGGTGCCTATCCATACCAGTTCGTCACGCCACTGTCCTGGCGCATGTATATTTTGCGAAGACATGAGAACTTCGTGCATTCTTAGGATGGACTCGCAGCTAATTTCCTCAGCTAAATCAATGGCAGCTTCCATTGCCTTGGTGTTAGCCGCGATCATTTCTGCGTTGCGGCTTTTGGCTAGGCCAAGTTCGGCGCTGAAGATAGCTCGTGCGCTGGCAGAAAGGTTTTCGATTTGCGAGGAAGAAGCAGATTCTGACCGCAGCAGTACGGGAGCGAAATTGATGATCATTGATCCGAGTTCTTGGTCGAACCGTATGAGTTCCATGGTTGCTTGCTCTGCGTAGCGCAGCGTGTCGGCCTTGAGGCCTACGATGCTTTGAGATGCGATCGGTGGGGGAACGGCAGCTTCATAGACCTGTCCCGTGTTGGTGTATTCAGCGTTGATGCCCCAAGAGTGAGCTGAGGACTCCCAAATATGTTCTTCATAGGCAACCTGCGGCCAGGACTCAGAATTGCTCATAAGACCCTCCATCAGAATTCTGAATAACTAAGTTAATCATAATTGATGTGCGGGACATTATGACTAACTAGCGCGTACCTAGCGAATAACGTTTATGCCTTTCGAGGACTCGAACCGTAGCCGGCGATCCAGAAAAGTCCTGGCCAGCCATGTCTATCAAGCACGGGGTTGGCAACAGTAATTGTTGGCTGTTGGGTCCCAAACCGGAGCGAATTGAAGCAATATCCTGCGGTGAAGCTCGTAGCTATGCCCACGCATGTGCAACCGGACCACATCGTAGGGCGACCTGTCTCCATTTGAAAGTGCCGTTCTACTGGCCCACCCGGAGAAGAACTTCTAAATCGCAGGTATGAAGAGCTACGGCCGTGCTCCTACCACCCTGATGGCCACCGGCCAAAAGCAGGTGCGCTCCCTTGCCGTCGCGTTGTCCGGGGATGCCCCTACAGCGGCGCGGGTGGAGCTGGTGCTGCCGGAGACCGGTGTTTGCCTCACGAATCTGAGTGGCTCCGTGCGGTACTGCTGTTTCCGAGGAATTGTCGTGTTACGCCAGCGGACCGCAAACGGTGGTCTTCGGGCAGGCGCTAAGAGCGTTGCATGGAAACATCGATCTGGCGGGCGTGAACACCCCAGGGCGATGCCGAACCGTCCGCCGAAGCCCCGCGCCACAAGCGGTCGGCCGGCACCAGTAACCCCCCGGGTCACTGTTCTCCTTCAGGCGGTTCCCCCGAAAACCAGTGCCGCAGTTCGCGCCGGGACAGGGGTGGCGCTACACCGTGTCAAAGGCTTGCGCGCTGCGAGCCGCTTCCTGTTCCTGGAAGGCGCAGGAGAACCGGTTCTTCCCCGCAGCCACGACTATTGGTTCCGAGCCATCGGGAAGGAAAACCTCCGCCGAGGTGGAGGGCGGAACCAGGACTTCCAATTCGAAGGATCCCTCCTCAAGGGTCCACGACGAGGAAGCCAGGCCGTAGGGGGTGTGCAACTCGGAGCGCGCCCAGGAAAGCCCGCTGGTTGGCACCGGAGCGATGAGCTGCCGGGGGTAGCCGGCAGCGCCCGGGGCCAAGCCCCCGACCCGCCGGTGCAGGAAGTCGGCCACGGCGCCGAAGGCATAGTGGTTGAAGGACGTCATGCCACCGGGATTCAGCGACCCGTCGGGCAGCAGGGAATTCCAGCGCTCCCAGATGGTCGTTGCGCCCATGCCCACCGCATAGAGCCATGAGGGGCACTCGGTTTGCAGCAGCAGGCGCCACATGGTGGCGGCGTTGCCGGTTTGCACCAGCGCATCGCAAATATGCGGGGTGCCCAGGAATCCGGAGCCGATGTGGAAGCCGTCCTCGGCCACTTGGGCCGCGAGCAGGCTGCCGGCATGCTCCAGCTGTTCCGGAGCCAGCAGCCCGAAGCGGATCGCCAGCGCATAGGCGGTCTGCGAAGGGAAAGCGGCCCGCCCGCTCGGGGTGGCGTATTCTTCCCGGTACCGCTGCGCGCAGCGCTCGAAGAGCCCTGCATAGCGCTGCTCATCGGCGGCCCGGCCCAGAACCTGAGCGGTGTCGCGCATGATCCGCGCCGATTGGGCAAGATAGGCGGTGGCCACCGCCTGCCAGGGCAGTCGCGCCGCCCACGGCTGGTCATCCGGAGCGGCCGCATCCAGCCAGTCGCCGAAGGAGAACCCGCCGCTGGCAAAATCCAGCTGGTCTCCGGCGCGGCGCAGCATGGCCGCGACCCAGCCTTCCATCGAGTCCCATTGGCGTTCCAGGATCCCGGGGTCGGCGTAGCGCTCGTAGAGCGTCCAGGGGACAACCGTCGCCGCATCGCCCCAGCCGGCCTCGGCGCCGAGCGGCGGCATGGACGGATCGACATCCACCCACGGGATGTAGACCGGGACATTGCCATCGGGGTGCTGGTCGGCGGCGAGATCCGCCAGCCATCCGGTGAGCATTCCGGAGCAGTCGTAGAGGTAGGCGGCGCTGGGCGCGAAAGCCATCAGGTCCCCGGTCCAGCCCAGCCGCTCATCGCGCTGCGGGCAATCGGTGGGGACATCGAGGAAGTTGCCGCGCATGCTCCACGCGACATTCTCATGCAGTTTGCCCAGCTGCTCATCGGAGCAGCTGAAGTCCCCGGTGCGGACCATGTCGGTGTGCAGGACCACGGCCTTCAGCGCGTCGAGATCCAGCTTGCCGGGCCACCCGTCGACCTGGACATAGCGGAAGCCGTGGAAGGTGAACTCTGGTTCCCACACCATGGCCTGGCCATTGAGGATGACCTCATCCGTGGCGCTGGCGGCGCGCAAGGGACGGACGCCCAGCTCGCCATCTTCCAGCACCTCGGCGTGGCGGAAGGTGATTGTTTGCCCCGCCTCAGCGGCCGGCAGGCTCACCCGCAGGCGGCCGACCAGGTTCTGCCCGAAGTCCACGAGGGTGGCCCCGGAGGGACTGGCCAGCAGCCCGATCGCCGGGACCAGCTGTGTTTCGCGGACCGCCGGGGCATCCGGGGCGACCAGGACAGCTGGATCAAGCTCCTGCACAGTGACCGGCGTCCAGGCGCTGTCGTCGAACCCGGGCTCGTCCCAGCCGTGCTGCAGGAGGCGGGTATCGGTGCTCTGCCCCTTGTAGATATCGGCCCGGGTGACCGGCCCGAGCATGCTGCGCCAGGTGCCGTCGGTTCCGCCCAGCGAATAGCTGCCATCGGCGTGGAGGACTTCCAGCTGCACCCAGGCCGCCGTGGTGTCCCCGTACAGCCCGCGCAGCCCCGAGAAGCCGAGGAACCCACGGTACCAGCCATCGGCCAGGTGCACGCCGAGGGCATTGGCTCCGGAGCGCAGGATCCCGGTGACATCCCAGGTGCGATAGCGCAGGCGCTTGGCGTAGGAGCTCCAGCCCGGGTTCAGCGCATCCTTGCCCACCGTGCTGCCATTGAGGTGCAGGGTCATCACGCCGCGGGCTGTGGCGCGCAGCCGCGCGGAGAGGATCCGCCCGTGCTCTGCCACCTGCTGTGAGAGGTCGATGTCACCGCGCAGCAGCGCCGCCGGTTCTCCCTCGGAGCCGGTGGGCGGCAGCTGCGGGCTGACCGCTTGGGCCGAGAACAGCGAGGTATCGAGCAGCCCGGTTTCCAGGCTGGTTGGTTCGCTCCACGGCGAGGGGTCGGGGTCTTTTCCCCACACGCGAACCCGCACCGCGCGGGATGCGCGCGAGGCCAGCGTGCCGCCCGGCCAGGGGACAAGGACCTGCTGCGCGGAGATGACCTGGCCGGTGCGTTCCAGCTCTCCGGTCACCGGATTGCTGATCTCCACTTCGTAGGCCCGCTGGGACCATCCGGGGATGGCGGTGTCGGTGATCCACGAAAGCCGCGGCGCGGATTCCCCGATTCCCAGGGGTTCGCGATGGTGCTCAATGGTGACGGGGCGTACGCGGAAGGTCATGTCGGTTCCTTGGGTGATCAGGTGCGCGATGGCGCAAAAAGACTGGAGGCGCGGCGGGCTAGAGTGGCTTGGCCAGGAAGCCGTTGATGTGCCAGCGGATGCCTTCGGCCATATCCACATCCAGGCCCTGCAGCCACAGGGCTTCGAGCCCCTCGGTCATGGCCAGGGTATTCAGGGCCGCGGCGCGCGGCTCGATGCCGGGCTTGAGCCCGTCCTCGGCCAGGACCTCGCTGAAAGCCCGGGTGACGGCCTCGATGATCCGGCCGAGGCGTTCGCGGAAGTAGTTGTGCGCCGGGTGCTCTGGGTCCACCGCCTCGGTGGAGAGATTGCGGTAGAGCTGGACCACGCCGCGCTGGCCGGCCTGGACGCGGGAAATCTCCACCAGGGCGGCCAGGAACTCCCGGCCGGTTTTCCCGCGCAGATTCTCTTCGGCCAGGGCATCTCGCTGCTGGAGCACCGCGGTGAGCAGGGCGAGCTTGCCGCCGGCGAAATGGTGCAGCACCCCGGTTTGGGTGATGCCCACGGCCCGGGCGATTTCGTTCACGGAGCTTGCGGTGTAGCCGTTCTTCGCGAAAATTTCGAACGCTGCTTCGAGGATCTGCTCGCGGCGTTGTGCGGTCTTGCGGTATGTGCCTCTGGTGCCTGCCATAACTGCACTGTATCAGCGATCACACGAAAACATGCAACCCTTTAAGTTTTCGTGTTACAGTGATCTGCATCACCGACCGCGCGGGATTATTCGGTGCTCTCCAGGCCATCTCCATGGCCCCTCAGGTTAAGGAAACCTCACCATGACACACCCAACCCAGCGGCAATCGGCCTCTGCTACGGCCGACGCATCTGCCCCCGGCATCACCGGGAACCAGTTTCCGCCACCCGCGTCATCGCGCCGGGGATTGGTCTTTTTGCTCGTGCTCGCCATGGTGGGCGCCGGCGCCGCGCAGATGTCTGCGGCATTGCTTACGCTCACCCTGAAAGCCACGGAATTGGATGCCGCGACGGCGACGACGACCATCTCGATTTCCAGCGCGGTGGCTGGGGGCCTCACCCTGCTCGCGCTGCCACTGGTTGGTGCGCTCAGTGACCGGTCGCGTTCGCGATGGGGCCGTCGCCGGCCGTTCCTGCTGCTGGCAGCGCTCGCTTTTTCCGTTGGCGGCGTGCTGCTGGTCGCGGCCGGCACTGTGCCGCTCTTTGTCCTGGCGCACCTGGTGATCACCTTTGGATTCGTGACCGCGAACGTGAGCGTCATTGCGCTGCTGACCGACCAATTGCCTGAAGGCGGCCGCGGCCCGGCCACCGCGCTGTTGAGCATGGGCACCCCGCTGGGCGCGCTGTTTGGCATGGCGGTCGCGGTGCCTTTCGGCGACAATCTGGTGCCGCTGGTGGGCATTCCCACCGCGCTGGCAGTCCTCAGCCTGCTCGCCCTGGCCCTCAAAGTGCGCGATCTGCGGCATCCCGAGCGCCGCCCTCGCAGCACCGCAGCGGCACTGCTGGGGATTTTCTGGGTCAACCCGATCCGGCACAGCGCTTTCGCCTGGGTCTTCACCTCGCGGATGCTGGTTTTCTCCGGGGTGGCCGCGCTGAACGGCTACCAGGCCATCTACATGCTCCAGCGCCTGCATCTGGAACCGTCCTCGCTGGGAACCGCGATCCTCATGACCGTGGTGCTCAATGCCGGCATCACCATGCTTGTGGCCCCGGTGATCGGCCGGATCAGCGACCGGCTGGGCGTGCGCAAGCCATTCATCCTGGCCGCCGCGGTAATCCTGGGCCTCGGCCTGATGCTCGCATCAACGGCATCGAACCTGCCCATGTACCTCGTGGCCTGCACCGTGGTGGGACTGGGCCAGGGCGTGTACTTCGCCGTGGAACTGGTGCTGGCCACCCAGATCCTGCCCGACAAGACCAACCCGGCCAAGGACCTGGGGATCTTGAAGATCGCGGATAACCTTCCCGTCACCATAGTCTCGGCGCTCGCCCCAGTCCTGCTGGCCATTGGCGCTACCAGCGCGGGGCCGAACTTCTCGGCACTATTCCTCGCCGGGGCCATGGCCAGCATTATTGGAGGATTCGCGATCCTCTTTGTGCGCGGAGCCCGCTAGGTTCGGCAAGCACCCCATTTCCACCTGATCCACTGACATTCGAAAGGCACTATGACAATGAGCCACTATCCCGATGATTTCCTGTGGGGCGTTGCCACCGCAGGGCACCAGAACGAAGGAAACAACCAGCACAGTGACATCTGGTTCCTCGAAAACATCCAGCCCACGTTGTTCAGCGAGCCCTCGGGCCGTGCCTGCGGTGCCTATGAGCGCTACGAATCCGACCTCGACCAGGTGGCGGACCTGGGCCTGAACGCATTCCGCTTTTCGATTGAATGGGCCCGCATCGAACCCGAGCGCGGCACCGTTGTGGGCAAGGAGCTGGACCACTACGAAGCGGTGGTGGATGCGGCCCTTGAGCGCGGGCTCGCCCCGCTGGCCACCTTCAACCATTTTGCCTCGCCGCATTGGTTCTCGGCCGCCGGTTCCTGGCTGGCCAAGGATGCGGCACAGCGTTTTGCCGACCAGGTGGACCGGGTGATGCAGCGCGTCGGGGACCGGATCACTGCGGCCGTGACCATCAATGAACCGAATCTGGAACAGCTCCTGCAAGCCGGCGGGAAGCTGCCCCCGGAAGCGGAGAAGATCAAGCGGCAAATGCTCCAGGCTGCGGCCCAAGCAGCCGGCACCGACAGCTACTTTGCCTCGAATGTCATCCCCTCGAATGTCCAGGATGACTTCCAGCAGGCCTTCACGGTGGCCCACCGCATGGCCAAATCGGCCATCAAGGCGCGCCGGGCCGATGTGCCGGTGGGGATTTCCATTGCCATTGCCGATGAGCGGGCGCTGCCCGGGGGAGAAGCCCGCAGGGATGCCCGGCGCGCGGCCGTCTACGACCACTGGCTTGAAGTGGCACGGGAGGATGACTTCATTGGCGTGCAGAACTATGAGGCCTTCCTCCACGGGCCAGACGGCGAAGTCCAGCTAGAGGGCCAGCGCAATGGCATGGGATCGGTGGTTGACCCGGGCTCGCTCGCCGGGGCCGTCCGCTACGCCCACGAGGTCTCGGGGGTGCCGGTGCTGGTGACCGAGCACGGAATCCAGATTGACGATGATTCTCTGCGCGCGCAGTTCATTCCGCAGGCCCTGGCCGCCTTGGAACAGCAGATAGCCGCCGGCACTCCGGTGCTTGGCTATTGCCACTGGACGCTTATGGACAACTTCGAGTGGATCTTCGGCTACCGTCCCAAGCTCGGCCTGCTGGAAGTCGACCGGCAGACCCTGGAACGCACGCCAAAGCCCAGCGCCATGGCCTATGCCCGGGCGGTGCGCCAGGCGCAAGCGAAGATGGCTGCGACCTCCTAGGCGAGGGCGGCGGCTCGCGCCCCGGGCCAGTGTTGGCTTCCGGGGCCGAGCGGACGCGGCCCGTTTCCTGTCCTAGGACAAGCCGGAGGTGATTTCGGCGACCGACTCGGCCAATCGATCCACCAGCAGCTGCGCCTGCTCGCGCTCGATAACCATCGGCGGGCGCATCTTGAGCACATTGTCGTCCCGGCCGATGCGGCTGATCAGCACGCCTTTGTCCTTCATGAGTTCAATGAGCTGCTTGGCGGCCACCGGATGGGGCTGGCCGGGAGCCTCGGGACGCACAATGTCATAGCCGAAAAACAGGCCCTGGCCACGCACCGCTCCAATCAGGGGACTGCTCTTTGCGATCTCGCGCATGGCATCGGCGATAAATTCTCCCGTGGCACGCGCGTGGGTCATCAGCTGGCGCTCGCGCATCTCACCGAGCACCGCGAGCCCCGCGGCGGAGGATACCGGGCTGCCAGCGAAAGTGTTGAAGTACATGTTTCGGCCACCGAATTCATCGAGCAGCGCTTCGGTGGTGATGACCGCTCCGATCGGGTGCCCATTGCCCATTGGCTTGCCGAGGGTTACAAGATCCGGCTTGATCGCATACAGCTGATGGCCCCACATGTGGTTGCCAAGCCGGCCGAACCCGGACTGCACTTCATCGGCGATGAACAGCCCCCCGGCGGCCTGCACCCGGTGTGCAAGCCCTTCGATATATCCGGACGGTACGTTCAAGAGGCCTTCGGTGGAGAAAATGGGGTCGAGCAGGGATGCCGAGATCCCGTGCCCGGCCTCCTGCAACGAGGCGATCGCCGCGTCGACCTCGGCCAGCGCCCGGTCCCGCAGGGCCATTGCGGACTGCGCATCCATTCCGGTCGCATCCGGGATCCGCACCGCGCGCACATGGGACCCGAACTCCTCGTGGACCGCCAGTCCGGTGGTGAGTTCCGCCAGCGAGCTCGTATTCCCGTGATAACTGAAATCCGAGACGAGGATTCCCCGGTTCCCGGTGTGCTGGCGGGCTATGCGCAATGCCAGTTCATTGGCTTCGGAGCCGCTGTTGACGAGAAAGAGCCGGTCCAATTCGCCGTTGAAAGTATCCAGCAGCGCCTCGGCGTAATCGACCACCATGTGGTTCAGATACCGGGTGTGCAGGTTGATAGTGCGCAGCTGCCGGTTCACCGCATCGGCCACTACCGGGTTGGCATGTCCGACATGCGGCACATTGTTGTACCCATCGAGGTAGGTGCGTCCCTGCGCATCGGTCAGCCACGCTCCTTCGCCGCGCACCAGCTCCAGCGGCGTGTTATAGAACAGCGGCGAGTGCGGGCCGATAGTTGCCACGCGACGGGCCATCAGGGCGGCTGTGGGTTCGGAAAGCAGGGAGTTCTGGGCGATTTCAGTCATGGCAGGTCCTTTCGGAAGGTGATGTTCAGGCAGTGATCAAACCGCGCGCCAGGGCGCCCAGGGCGTTGATCTGTTCTTCGACGCTTTCGGGGTCCGCGGCCGCGCGGCTGCCCGAAGCGCGCAGCGCGCCGGAGAGCGCCACGGTGAGTGCCTCGATGTCGATGCCGGGAATCAGCAGCCCCTCATGCAGGGCCATGACCAGGTCATCGCGGATGAAATTCTCAAAAGATCGGGAAGCGGTTCCGGTCACTCCGGCCAGCACCGGAACCAGATCCGCGCCCATGATGCCGTAGAACCGCCCCTTGGGGTCCGCGCTAGCTTCAGTCAGGGCGCGGGCCAGGGCGCGAATGCGCATTTCCAGCCCCTCGGCCTGTGCATGGAGCGCATTGCCGCGCTGGACCACCTCGTCGGCAAGCCGCAGGTAGACGGCGCGCACGATTTCATCGCGCCCCGCAGGGAAATAAGCGTAGACAGTGCCGCGAGCGACTCCGGCAAGCTTGCTGATTTCTTGCAAGGTGGTGCCGGAATAACCGACGTCGCCGAGCAGCTGGGCCGCGACATCCAGGATGTCGTTCCGGGTGCGTACGCGGTTGCGCTCGCGCTGGCTCATGGCCGGCAACTCTTCGATCATTGTCCCGCTCCTGCTTCCTTGTCATCCCGGGGCCAGCTCTTCTGGCACCGCCCTTGGACACCAGCATAACCATAAAAAGAAAAAAATTGAACACTGTGTTCAGTTGACAAACACGATGTACAACTTTTTACTAGTGTATGACCACGGTCACAAATAAAGCCGCCAGGAAGAGAGCCGATGATTTCACCAAGCCGTGCCGAAGCCGCACTACGAAAAGTCCTGCCCCGGTACGGGATGCCAAGCACCGCGCATCTGGAACTGGTGAAGTACCGGGAGAACCACGTCTTCCGTGTTGAAGCAGGCCAAGGGTCCAGCTACGCGGCCAGGCTGCATCGGCTGGGCTATCGCACCGCCGGACAGCTGTCCACCGAGGCGGCCTATCTCATGGACCTGGCAGAGCGCGGGCTGTCGGTGCCGCGCTTGATCCGCACCCTAGATGGGCAGCTCAATTGCACCGTGGAGATCGAGGACGGGAACACCGTGGTGATCGATTTGCAGCACTGGATCCCCGAAGCCTCGCCCATGGGCGACATTTCCGAGGCGCTGGCTGGTTCCGATGCGCTGGGTGGCAAGGATTTCCAGGAGCTTGGCAAGGAATTGGCCAAACTGCATCTGGCCTCCATGGCCATCGGAATCCCGGCGGGCTTCGACCGCGGAACCTGGGACCACGAGGGCCTGGCTGGCGCTGCTCCACTGTGGGGCGATCCGGCCAAGCTTCCTTGCCTCGACGCGGAGCAGCGGGCCAAGGTCGGCCGGGCCATGCTCTCGCTGCATGGCCGGCTGGGAAAGCTGAGCCGGAACGAGGCGGTTTTCGGCGTCATCCACGCGGATCTGACCCCGGAGAACGTCCTGGTCAGCGCCGCTGGCCCGGTGCTGATCGACTTTGACGACTTCGGCACCGGCTGGCATCTTTTTGATCTGGCCACGGTCCTGTTCTTCTATTCCACACACCCCCGGCTGGCCGAATACCGCCGGGGGCTGGAAACCGGCTACCTGGCCGAGCGCGCAGACGTGCCGGCCGGATTCTTCGATGCCTGGGACGACCTGCTGCTGGGCCGCGGGCTGACCTATCTGGGCTGGGCCGCCGAACGGCACGGAGACGAGGAAGCCGATTTCATCGAGCGCATGGTGGTTCCGGTGGTCATGGATCTCGTCGAAGCGCACCTTGCAGGCGCCACCCCGGCAGTCCTGGGAGGCGGCAAATGAGCGCGCCGGTGGCATTGATTTCCGGAGGGGGAACAGGCATCGGGCTGGCGGCAGCGCGCAGGCTGGCCCGCGACGGCTACCGCGTGGTCCTGACCGGCCGGCGGATCGACCCGCTGAACGTGGCCGCCGAGCAAATCGGAGCGGTGGCGCTGGCCGGTGACATGACCGATACCGCCAGCGTCCAGGAAGTGGTCGGCGGCACCTTGGACCGCTTCGGGCGTCTTGACGCGGTGCTCGCCAATGCCGGGGGACACGGCTTCTCCACGGTGGTCGACACCGATGACGAGTCCTGGGCCACGAGCCTGGACGCGAACCTGACCACAGCCTTCAAGCTCTGCCGGTCGGCACTGCCGGAATTGGCCCGCACCCGGGGCCGGATCGCCGTCATCTCCTCGCTGGCGGGCATCGCCGCCGGTCCTTCGGTGGCCGGCTACACCGTGGGCAAGCATGCCCTGATCGGGCTGACACGTTCCATGGCCCGCGACTACGGCAAGCATGGGGTGCGGGTGAATGCGATCTGCCCCGGGTGGGTGCGCACCGACATGGCCAACGCCGAAATGGACGAGCTCTGCGCGGCCATGGGCTTGGAAGGCCGTTCGACAGCCTACGCCAAGGTCACCGAGCATGTGCCGCTGGGACGTCCGGCGGACCCCGAGGAGATCGCCGGCACCATCGCCTTTTTGCTCGGCCCCGATTCCAGCTACATCACCGGGGCCACCCTGGTGGCCGACGGAGGCGCCCACATGGTGGATCTGCCCACTATTTCCTTTGATGCCCTGTCCTGAATGCTGCCCTGCCTGAATTCCGACCCGACTTTCCTGGAGCACCCATGAGCGAACATATCCTCGTCTACACCAATGCCACGATCCACACCATGGACGCCAACCTCACCACCGTGGATGCCTTCGCGGTGTCCGGCGGCCGGATCGCAGCCCTTGGCGATGCCGCCCGCGACCTGCTGGCCGCCGGAGCCCAGGAGGTGGATCTGGGTGGCCGCACCGTCCTGCCCGGGCTGATCGACGCCCATATCCACCACGCGCAAGGGGGCAAGAAGGAGCTCTTCGACTTCTGCATCCCGCCCACCGCCAGCTTGGGCGGGATCCTGAGCGAGATCGCAAAAGAAGCCACCGAATTGCCCCGGGGCGCCTGGCTCACCGGCGGTTCGGTGGGGTCCGGGCTCATCGACCAGGTGAACACCGCGCAGGCCCTTGCCCGGCTGGATGAAGCCAGCGCGGGGCATCCGGTCTTGCTCACCGATGACTCGCTGCACAACCGCTGGGCCAATTCCCTGGCACTCGAGCTGGCAGGAATCTCACGGGATACGCCGGACCCGGCTGGCGGCCAGATTTGCCGCGACGCGCAGGGCAATCCCACGGGGTGGCTGGTGGAGGCAGCAGGCATGATGGCCGAAAAGGCCAAGGAACGCCTGGATCCCTTCGAGCTGGACAAGCTCATCGAGTCCAGCGCCCGCGGCGTGGCCGAATGCAACGCCTTCGGCATCACCGGATTCCAGGATGCGGCGACATCGATGCAGATCATGCAGGCGGTCCACCGGCTCGATACGGCCGGACAGCTCAATGCCTGGGTGGTTTCCTCCACACCCGTCGAAGAGTTCATCTTCGGCTACGAGCCAGTGGGCCAACCAGTTATCGAGTCCATGCCGGATACCGCCAGCGAACACCACCGACCCACCTATATCAAGATCTTCCTCGACGGGGTGCCGCCCACGCGCACCGCCGCCTTTCTGGCCCCCTACAAGGGCACGACCGAGGCCGACCCCTGTTCTCACGGCAGGATGACCATGAGCCAGGACAAGCTGGCCGGCTGGCTGCTGCGTACCGCGCAGCTGGGGATCGGCGCGAAAATCCACTGCACCGGAGATGCTTCGGTGCGCGCGGTGCTCGACGCCGTCGCCCAGGTGCGGGCCGCCGGATTCACCGGGGTCGGATACCAGGTGGCCCATGGGCAGTTCATCCACCCCGACGACCTGCCACGCTTCGCCGAGCTGGAGGTGTCGGCCGATATCTCCCCGGCCATCTGGTATCCGGGAGTCATCACCGAAACCTTCCACGAGGTCCTCGATGAGCCCCAGGCTTCCCGGGTGCAGCCCAACCGCCTGCTGCTCGAGCACGGGGCGCGCATCGCCGCCGGCAGCGACTGGCCGGTGGCGCCGAGCCCCAACCCCTGGCCGGCCATCTATGGCTTGGTCACCCGCAAGGATCCCAGCGGTTCCTTCCCCGGAGCGTTGTGGGAGGAGCAGGCGATGACTATCGCCGAGGCGCTGACCGCCTACACCCGGGCGGCCGCGGAGGCCTGTGGCCTGGCCGATGTCACCGGAAGCCTCGAAACCGGCAAGTCCGCCGACTTCACGGTGCTCCCCATCGACCCGATGGCCGTCCCGGTCCAGCAGCTCATCGACTTGCGCCCCGAGTCCACCTACTTCGCCGGACGCCGCGTCTATGCGGCGCAAACCTCTTCAGCACGCGGCTAGCGCCGCCAGATCACAGGAGCATAGGTTCCATGTCCTCCAACACTGACACCGCAGAACGCAGGATCTACATCTATATCGCCGCCATTTCCGCCGTGCTCAACGCGGTGCTGCTGGTGGCCCCGGTGCTGGCTGCGAAGCTCAGCGCCCAGCTGGGCCTGGAACCAGCGCAGGTGGGCTTGATCGCCTCCGTGGAACTCGGCTGCTTCTCGCTGGCCACGGTGCCCGCCTTCCTCTGGCTGCGCCGGGTCAATATCCGCACGCTGACCTTCTGGTGCCTGGCCGTTGTGGCCGCCGGGAACGTGGCCTCGGCCATGGCCGGCAGCTTCGCCATGCTGCTGGGCATCCGGGCCCTCACTTCCTTCGCCGCCGGATCGGTGATCGTGGTGATCCTGTCGCTCAGCGCCAAGGCAGCCAATCCCTCCCGGGCCTACGGGCTGTTCGTGGTCAGCCAGCTGGCCATGGGCGCGGTGATCCTGTTCCTGTTCCCGCTGATCTACGCGCAACGCCCGGTGGCCGCGGTCTACCTGACCCTGGCGGTGCTGGCCACCCTGTGCCTGGGCTGCATCGCCTGTGTGAAGGGCGATGAATTACAGGCAGCGGCCAGCGATCAGCCAGCGGCCAGGGCCCGGTTGCTGCCCTTGGGCTGCGCGCTGCTGGCGGTGCTCTGCTTTTACGTGGCCTTGGGCGGCGTATGGACCTTCATGGCGCAGATCGCCATCGGTTCGGGGATCACGCTGGATTCCGCGTCGAGCCTGATCGGCATCGCCACGATCTTCGGGGTGCTCTCCTCCTTGTCCAGCACGCTGGTGGGCGAGCACCGCTTCGGCAAATACTTTGTCCTGGCCGGATTCGCAGTCATGGCGGTTTCCATCGCCTGCCTCTTCGGCACTCCGGGACTGTTGCGCTTCGTGGCCGCCACGGTGCTCTTCAAGATCGCCTGGAGCTGGATGCTTCCGTTCCTGCTTGCCGAGGTCTCCCGAGTGGGCGGAGCCCAAGTGATGAATGCGGCCAATCTGGTGATCGGCGGTGGCCTGGCCATCGGCCCGCTGCTGGCCGGAAGCCTGATCCAGGCCACTGGGGGCTTCGCCACCATGCTCGGCGTTGCCCTGGTGATCCTGGGTGTGGCCGTCATCAGCTCCGTGGTGGTCTTCCGCGCATCGGACGCGAGGGCAGCCGCACTGGAAGAATCCGAGTCCCGCCCGGTGGGGCCGATGGCGTCCTGAGCGGCCTAAACCCGGGCGGAGCTGCGGTGGCCGGTGCACAACTGCAATGCGCCGATGACCTCGTCCAGATCGTTGCCTTGCCATCCCACGTGCTGATCCGGACGCACCAGCACAGCATCAGCGGCCCAACGTGCCTCGGCGGGAAATTGCCCCGTGTCGATGACGTTCACTGCCAGCGGGATGCCCGAGCTGTTGGCAAAGGCCAGAATCCTCTCCACCGGCTGGAGCTCCTGTTGGCTTGCGGCGGCTTGCTTGCTGAGCAGCAAGGTGAACCCGGGCCCCAGTTCGTCATAGAGCGCGCGGCCGGAGGGCAGCCAGGCGTGGGGGAGCAGGCAGCCGGGGGTGGTGCTGGGCACATAGTCGATTGGATGGGCCGCAGGAGGCTCGCTGCCATCCCGTGCGACTATCGGCGAATCCGCATAGTGGTATCCCAGGACCAGCCCCAGCGAATGGAACTCGCTGGCCTTGACCTGCAGGTGGTTCCGCGCCGATTCGCGGGCCGCTTCGCCTCGCTCGCCGACAGCGTTCAGCAGCGGGCTGGCGAAGTTGTAGGCGAGAGCCTTGCCATTGTCCGAGGCATCGGAAATCGTGCGCTGGGCGACCTGGCGCCGTTCGGGCTCGTAGCTCTCCAACAGGTTCACCTCGGCCCATCCCTGCAAGACCGCGGCAAGCTTCCATGCCAGATTGCTGGCATCGCCGATGCAGGTATTAAAGCCGTGCCCGCCCCAAGGCGGGTTGAGGTGGGCTGCATCCCCGACCAGGTAGATCCCTGGCCGGCCGTAGGAGGAGGCCAGAAGCATCCGTGCGGTCCACGGATCCGTGGCCAGGATTTCCACGTCGATATCAGTTCCCGCCATGGTCCTGATGGCGAGGGCGGCGTCGAACTCCGGGTCATCGACTGACACGCCTTGGATGATGGCCCACCAGGTATCGTCCAAATCCATGCGCCCGACCATGCCGCAGACCCCATCCGAAAGAGCCCAGTATTGCACTGCGGGGTCCAAGCCGACTTTATCTCCCAGATCTGCCGAGGTGAATACCGCGCTGACATTGGACAGTGCTGCCGAACCACCTTCGAGGCTGATGCCCAGGGACTTGCGCACCACGGAACTGCCGCCGTCCGCGCCGACGACAAAATCCGCCCGTACCGTGCGGCGGTTCCCGAGGGAATCCTCGCAGCTGACCTCATGTTGATTGAATCCGTAGCTGGTCATGGAATCCAGCTCGGTCACGCCATTGACCTTATAGCCGTACCAGGTGGTGATCAGCGGGTTGCCGGCTACCTGCTCGCGGAGCACTTCCTCGACTGCTGGCTGGGGAATCTGCTGCCCGCATTCGGGTTGCCAGCGGTACGGCCCGAGCGAGAGCTGGAAGGCTTCGTGGAATCGCGTGATCTCGAAGCCGGTGAGGGTGGAACAGAAGATGACATCTTGCGAATACGCGGTGGGCAGGGCCGCAGCCTGGCGCAGGCGTTCTGCCAGCCCGAGGCGCCTGAGATGGGTCATCGTGCGGGCATTGGTGGTCTTGGCGCGGGGCCTCAGCCGGTCAATGTCTCGGCGGGGTTCAACGAGCACCGAGGATATGCCGCGATGAGCCAAGTCCAAGGCGAGGAACAGGCCGCTGGGACCACTGCCGCAAATCACCACAGGAGAGTGCGTGGACGAAGATGCTTGTAGTGCGTTGTTCATGGTTTTCCTGTCGTCATTTCGAAGTTGGCAGCGTTGCCGATTTCTCTGGCTGGGAGCCGGGGATGGGCATGGCGGGCGCGACGCGGGGCAGCGTCAGCATGATGGCGGCACCGAATATCGCGGGGACCGCGAACGCGATCGAGGCCCCGGCAACTCCAGTGCCGGTGGCGATAATCACGGCGCCGTAGGTCGGTCCGGCGATCGCGCCAAGCCGTCCGATCGCCAGAGCCCAGCCCAAGCCGGTGGCTCTGATGCCGCCCGGATAGAACTGGGCGATGTAGTCGTTGATCTGGTTTTGCGTTCCCATGCCGCCAAACCCGGTCAAGGCCACCAGCATCATCATCAGCGCGGTCCCGGGGTTGAAGGTCATCATCAGCAGGGCCGCGGCAGCGGTGGAGAATCCGAATACCACCAGCGGCTTGACCCCGATTCGCTGGCTGATCATGGAAGCGATGACCGTGCCCAGCATGGCGCCGAGGGAGTAGGCCAGCAGGAAGGATACCGAGGAGCCCAGCCCGTAGCCGGCATTGCGCATGATTTGCGGCAGCCAGGTGCTCACGCCGAACATGGTCAGCATGGACAACAAGGTAACCAGCCAGATGCGCAGGGTGCGGCCCCGGAGGCCGGTGCCCAGCAGCTGGCGGGTAGGGGAGGCCTGCGCGAGGTTTCCCGGCGCGTGCTGTGCCGCGGATGGAAGGCCCAAGCCGTAGGCCTGTGAAATTTCCCTGGCCTGGGCCGCGCGTCCTGTGGCGGCGAGGAAGGCCGGCGACTCGGGGAGGAATTTCCAGGCCATGGCCGCGGCGATGAATCCGAAGCAACCCAGCGCGTATACGGGGCGGAAAGAGTAGTTCTCGATGAGCAGCATCGAGCTCAGCGAGGCCGCGACTGTTCCCAGCGCGGGGCCGGTCAGCACGATCCCCAATGTGAGCGATTTGCGTTCTGGCAGCGCGAACTCGCTGGCCAGGGCCACCGCGGTGGGCAGCAGTCCACCCACTCCGAAGCAGGCCACAAACCTGGCCGCTGCGAAGAGTTCCCACGTGGGGGCAAAAGCGCAGACCAGCATGAACGTAGAAAAGAGCAGTACCGAGCCGATCAGGATGCGCCGCCGGCCCAGCTTGTCGGTCAAGATGCCCACAACAAGCGATCCAATGAGCATGCCAATCAGGGCGAGGCTTCCTACGGTTCCGGCTTGGGCCGCGGTGACGTTAAAGGGAGCCTGGCCGATGATCGCGGGCAGCGTCGTTCCGTAGACGTAGAGATCGTATCCGTCGGCGATGAGGCTCAGCCAGCAGATGAAGTACACAACTGTTCGTGACCGATGGGTGGCAGATAGCGCTGTCATCGTTCTCTCCCTTGAAAAGATTTTTGGGCTGCGGTGTCCCGAAAGCAGGCCCTGAAAGAATCTTGCGGTTTTTGACCCTTCATATGATCTTGTGTTTCAATCAGTGAAACAGTCTTTGTGTGGCAGGTCACGATGGGTGGAAATGTATGAGTGCCATTGGAGGACGGCCCGCCCATGGCGAGCCGGTTATTGATCGGGCCTTTGCCATCCTCGGGGCCTTCTATGACACTCGACGAGTTCTGTCGATTTCGGAGATCTCCCGGATCACGTCGATTCCCAAGGCCACCGCGTGGCGGTTCGTGGGGCATCTGGCGAGGTGGGGTGCGCTGGAAAAAATCGAAGACGGACGATATGTCATCGGCGTGCGCATGTGGGAGCTGGCTTCTTTGGCGCCACGCGGGCAGGGGATTCGCGACATCGCCTTGCCCCATCTGGAGGATCTCTATGCGGCGACCGGCCACCATGTCATTCTGGCCATCCGTGACGGCGCAGAGGCGGTCATGGTGGATCGCCTCTCCTCGCCGAAGGCGCCTGAAGTTGCCTATCGCGTGGGCGGGCGCATGCCCTTGCGAAGTACCGCAGTGGGACGCGTGCTCCTGGCGCATTGCCCGCTGGATGAAGCGAATGAAATCCTGGCGCGGGGACCGGACCTGGAACCGGGCGGCGCGTTATTGGATGAAGCAGGAATGCGCGGGGTGCTGGCGCACGTGAAGCAGACCGGATTCAGCGTAGTGCGCAGGACCCTGCCCAGCCAGACGATCTCGGTGGCGGCAGGCATCAAAGACGGGAACGGAAAGGTGGTGGCCGCCTTATCGGTGGTCATGCCCGATGGGGCGGCTGCACCGCAGGCGCTCTGGCCTGCGGTGGGTACTGCTGCCAGGACTATTTCGCGGAGCTTGGGCTACAAGCCCAAGGGAGCTCCCGAATATGTGGAGGAATTTCGATCCTCTGCCGCTAGCAGGTAATGCGGAGCGCTCATGCAGTTGGCTCAGGCGGGTTGGCCTCCGGGTGTTCCTGGGCTTCCTGCCACTGGCGCACCCAGGATCGGCCATAGTCATTTCCGTGGGGAGTTCGCATGACCGTATGCACGTGGAACCGCTGGGGTGTCGTGTAGTCGAGGAAGACGCCGCAGTGATGGTCGAGCTCGACAATGATCACCGGCGACTGGATGCGGTAATAGAAAACATCGCCCGGTGCATGGCCGCCAATCCAGGAGAACCAAGTTTCGTCCAAGTGCTCGCGAAGCTCGCGCAAGCGTGCCTTCCGAGGTCCGCTGGGCAACGGCGAAATGAATTCGTCGAGGATCTCGATGACCAATTGCTGGGCTTCGGAATCCATTTCGGCAACTCGGATCCCTTCAAGCGGGATGACGCGGTTGTCCTGGAAAGCGCCGGCGAGATGCCGCTCGTCTCCAGGGTGTACCCGGCCTTCGGGCATTGCCGGGTCCACCATGTGCGCGTAGAGCGTTGCCGCGTTGCGCAGTTCAGGCGGCAGGGCGGCCATCAGCTCGGTGGCAAGGTCGATGCGCCGGTCGAAGGCGCGCAGGCCTTGGTGCGGTCCTGCATCGATTTCGTTGGGCTCCGCGCCGAAGAAGACCGGGCTCAATGCCATGCGTCCATCAACCACGAGGCAATTGACTGCGCAATGATGTCCAAACAGCTGCCATCCCCAGGGGTTCGCCGGGTGGGGAGTGCCATAGAGGGCGAAGTTGTAGCTGAATTCGTTCAGGATCGTCTCCAGCCCTACGGCCTGGCCGAGAAATCCGTTGATCAGCATCATGCCGTGGGCTATTTCGTAGCCCTCGGGGCTCAGCGAAGCCCTAATCAGATCCAGCACCTTGGCGCGCACCGGGACGGGCTGGAATTCCAAGCGAAGCCCGGTATCGAACTGCATGAACTCCGGATTGGCCCACGTTTGCCACTGCGCGGCATCGACCGGATGCATCAGCTTCTCGAGTTCTTCGGAGCCAAGGCAGGCCATCAGCGACTCGGCCGCTTCGAGCATCGCCGTCACGGGAGCCTCTTCGCCAGGGCGGGCCGGAGCGAAGGGATGCTGGCCCTCGCGCAATACCCCGGTTTCGGTGACACCGCGAAAAGGCTGCAAGTACAACGGGGTCCATCCCTTGATGAGCTCGCCGGTGAAGGTGCCATCGGCTTTGGCCGCCTGCCGGTATTCATAGGCGTTCAGCCCCTTCACCTGGGAAATGCGGGGGTGGTTTTCGGGGAAAAGGTAACGACGGAATTCGGCGGTCATGAGTTCATTCCTTCGGGCTCGGGGCAGGAAAGACACCTCTGGCCCAGATTAGCGGGCGGTGCGTGGAGGGGATCTCGGACTGTACATGGACGGAGATCTATGTCATGCTCCAATTCAAACATAAAAGGTGCGAATCTTTTAGACCTTTTTGTGAAACGTGAATTTCGACGGAGGAAAACCCATGAAGATAGTTGGCGTGCAGACGGAGAACGGTCAGGTGAACGTCGCGTCACTGGCCAGCGACGGCCAATCGGTCGAGATTCTTGCAAACCTGGACGAGTTTTGGTCATCGCCATCCAGCTATCTCTCCAGCGCGGGCCGCGGCGAGATCATTCCGGCCGCGAGTCTTCGGTTCGTTCCACCGGTTCTGCCTGGAGCCCGGGTGATCTGCGTGGGATTGAACTACCTCAAGCACGTCGCCGAAGGCACCTACCGGAATGAGGGCCTTCCCGAATATCCGACGTTGTTTGCCCGTTGGACCCAGTCGTTGACTGTGGATGGCGCCGAGGTCCCAGTCCCCTCCGGCGAGGATGGGCTGGATTGGGAAGGGGAGATTGTTGCCTGGGTTGGCGACACCTTGGTGGATGCGTCCCCCGATGAAGCTCTGGGGGCAGTGCTCGGATTTTCGGCCTTCAACGATTTGACCGCCCGACGTGCGCAGAAGCTGACCTCGCAATGGATTCTTGGCAAGAATGCCGACCAGTCCGGTCCGCTGGGCCCGATGATTCCTGCGGCAGAAGTAGGAGATCTCAGAGACGGGCTGCAAGTCACGACCAGGGTCAACGGAGAGAAAGTCCAGGACGGCAATACCAGCGAAATGGTCTACACGCTCGGGGAAACCTTGGCGCATATTTCTCGAACCTTCACCCTCCGGCCAGGAGACCTCCTCGCTACCGGAACGCCGTCCGGGGTCGGGTACGCCCGCGAACCACAGTGGCTGCTGCAACCCGGGGATACCGTGGAAGTGGAAGTAGAACGCATCGGAAAGATCAGCAACAAGATCGTGGGCAACGAGGCGAGGCATTCGGCGCGGTCCGTCACCGATGCGGCGTTGCGGTAACCGCCAGGGGCAACTTGCCGACGTTCCGTGGATAGAGGTCCGCGGACCTGCAACGATCCGAGAAGAATGGCTAATGCGCTCAGCGCTATCCGCCCGGTGAGCCAATGGGGCGCGGGGCATCATGGCACGCTTGTCCGAAGCCGGCTAGCGGCAGGACGGCGCTACTGTCAGGCCGGAGAATTGTGCTCCAGCACGATTCCGGCAAGATCAGCTTCGCGCCCGAGAATGATTGCCTCGACCAATTTCTCATGGATCTCCACGCGCTGTCGCCAATAGGCCGCGCTCATCCCGGGGCTGCTTTCATCCAGGGCGGGTGCGGTGGACTGCTGAAGGTATCCCAAGGTCGAGAGATACACGGCCCGCGCCATCTCGTTGGGGCAGATTGCGGCAATGTTGCTGTGCAGCGCCCAATTGGCCTGCATGAAGGCCTCCCAATCAGACTGTGTTCCGCGCATGTTCTCAATCGCACGGCGCAGCACAACGGTGTCGTCATCGGTGCGGTAGCGGCATGCCTGAACGGCAATAAAGTGTTCCATCGTTTCCCGCAGCTCGATAGCGTCGCGTGTAGCTGCTGCCCCGTTGTCCACGTTGAGCAACGTATGGCGCAGCTTCACTACGGGGGTGACTTGGGCAAGGAACAGGCCTCCGCCGCGGCCTGGGCGAATCTCGAGCAGGCCCCGCTCCCTGAGCAGCCGCACGGCCTCACTCACCGTCGACCGGGCTAGTCCCGTTTGGGCGCGCAATTCCTGCAAGGTGCTGACCATGTCTCCCGGGACCAGTTGCCGCTGGCGGATATTTTCCTGGATCGACAGGGCCAGCTCTTCGGCGCGAGAACGCGGCAGGCTCGTCTGGAGCTGGCTTTCGGATGTCATCGCGGCAAACTCCCGGTGCTGTGGTGCATGTGGTCCCTTGGTCCGAGGCTCGGCGGGGCCGCAGACAGTGGACAAAGCAACTATATAACCTGTGCCCTGATCGACTGGCCAGGGCCTTTCGACGCCAGGCTGGTTGCAAGCCCTAAGCCACGGTCCTCGCGGCAACTTCCATGAAGGCCGCAACCTCGAACGCAGGCTGCTCGTCGCGGGTGGCGAGCAGGACCGAGACCCGGTGCCCGGTTTCCAGCGGGACGAAACGCACCCCGGGACGGGTATACGAGGAAATGACCGAGGAGCCGGCGATGTTCAACCCGATGCCTGCCGCCACCAGTTCCATGGCCTCATCCGCCGAGTCCACCAGCGACTTGACGGAGCAACGCAGTGGCAGCAAGGGATCTATGGTCTCGTACCAGCCGGGCCGGGGCGTTTCATCTGCCGATTCGTCAATGGCTGGGCCAATCAGCGTCTCGCCAAACAGATCTGCAATGGCCACCCGGTCCTGGCTGGCGCACCGATGCCCTTCGGGAAGGGCCACGACCAGCTCCTCGGACCACAGGAACGTGGTTTGCACTCCTGCGTACTGCGCATTGGGATCCAGATCGAAGAGCAGTGCGCAGTCCACTTGCCGGGTGCTGAGCGCGCGCAATCCTCCAGTGAAGCCGCTGGGCCGCAATCTCAAGTCCACTCGGGGCAGCTGAGCGGCGGCAGCTTGCAGGATGGCACGCAAACCAGCGCTGGAGGCCGGGGTGCCGATCTGCACCACCTGATCCTTCGGCGCCCGTGACCAGAGGGCAATGCGTTCAGCGGCATCCAGTGCCTCGCGGGCCAGCGGCACCAGTTCCTGCCCCTGGGCGGTCAGCAGCACCGCCCGGGGGCTGCGTTCGAAGAGCTTGCGGTCCAGCTGGCGTTCCAACGTGGAAATCTGCCCGCTGAGCGTGGAGGGGCTCACGTGCAAGAGCTGCGCGGCACGGGCGAAATGCAGGGTATCGGCCACCGCGATGAAACAGCGCAATTGGTGCAGGGTTAGGTCCACGCTTCGACTGTAGCGCAAGTGAAGCGATCGTTGACCTGTTGCTTCGGGATTTCCGAAGGATGATTCGGTTTTTCCTGATGGCCAGCAAACGTAGGTATCCACGAAAGTTGAATCCATGACCTCCCACTCATCGAGCTTTCCGGTACGCAGCGAATCAGCGTTGGAATACGCCTGCGGCAACGGTTCTACGCAGCTGCTGGACCTGCATATTCCCTTGACCGATGCCGGTGCCGTTCCGGTGGTGTTGTGGCTGCACGGGGGCGGCTGGTTTACCGGCGACCGCACCCTGGCCCCCGATCTGGCGGCTATCGCAGGCCGTACCGGCATCGCGTTTGCCTCCATTGACTACCGGCTTTCGGGCGAGGCGGCCTTCCCCGCCCAGCTCGATGATGTGATCGCTGCGATCCGCCACCTGCGCACGCAGGGAGCGCAGTGGGGTATTGATGGCCAGCGCATCGGGTTGTGGGGTGCTTCGGCCGGCGGCCATCTGGCCGCCCTGGCGGCCTTGGCGGCCTCCTCGACCGCTGCCGGCGCGCCAGAAGATGCCCGGGTCAGTTGCGTGGTGGCGTGCTACCCGCCGGTTGACCTTGAGCTGATCATTGCCCAGCGGCCAGCCGGGTGGTCCTGGGACCAGACTCCTGAGGGGCGGCTGCTGGCACTGGATCCCCAGACCGAAGCAGGCTCCCGGAAGGCCCGCGCCGCCAACCCGCTGAATCATGTCTCGGATCAGGCGCCATCCTTCCTTCTTTGCCACGGCACCTCCGATGCGCTGGTTCCGCCAATCCACTCGGAAATGCTTTATCAGCGCCTGAAGTCCCATTCGATTCATGCCCAGTTGTATCTGCTGGAGGGCTACCGCCACGGATTCATCAACCCTCCAGGACGACTGGATGTCGAATTGGCCGCCGTCATGGACGACGGCCGGCTGGAAACCGAGGCTCGTGCCGTGGCCGAGCTCAGGGACACCAATCATCCAGAGCCCAGGGAAACCTTGTTCGGATTCGATGCCATCGAGAACTTCCTGTCCACACACCTGGCGACTTGCCCGCCGCATCCGCCCACTGACCAAGGAGATGTTTCACCATGACCGAGATCGACCTGGAGCGCATTCACGCGCTCGCCCCGGTGATCAATGCCCTGCCCGGCGAACCAGTGCCATATTATGTGGCTTCCGGCGAAGGCGAACGCCATGAGGTGGGCGGCCAGCTCGTGACCGTGGTTGCCCGAACCCAGGACACTGGAGGGCTCTTCGAAGCAGCCTTCCTCCTGGGGCCCGCTGGCGCACAGGGTGCCGGTTCCGCGCTGGGCTCCGTGCAGCGTTCCTTCTTTGTTGTTGACGGAAGCGTGCAAGCCACCATTGCGGGACGCACCCGCATCCTGGTGCAAGGAGATTCATTCCATGTGGCTCCGGGCGAAACTCTGGAGTATCGGCTGTTGAGCCACATGACGCGGCTCTTCCTGTTCAGCGCGCCCGGTGGCGCGCTCGCCGACCTGTTGGGTGGCGGCTCGCGCACCGAGAAGCATCTGTTCACCATGGATTCGCTCAGCGCGGCGGACCTGCAATTTCCGCCGGGTGTGGAGGCCGCCGGCTCGCTGCAGCTGCCACGGGGCAGCGGCGGCTATTTCCTCAGCGCCGGGGGTGGCGAGCATCGGGCCTGGCCCGATGCCTTGAACAGCTATCTGGCCCGGCCGTCCAACACCGGTGGACGCTACTTCGCGGTGAATACGCTGGCCGCAGTGCAGCCCTATATCATCCGCCACTTCCACCGGCTGCATGCCGAAAACTTCGTTTGCCTTTCCGGACGGGTGTGGCTGTGGGTCAATGGCCAGGAAGTGCTCTTGACCGCTGGCGATTTCCTGCACGCGCCGGCCGGGACGATCCACAGTTTTGCCATTGGCGCGCACAATACCCAGATGCTGGGGCTGCTCACCGGAGGGGTGTTCGAGAAGTTCTTCGATGTGACCTCCGAGCCGACCAATGCCCCGGTGTATTCCGAAGGGCTGGTCGACCCTTCGACCGTGATCGCGGGAATCCAGGCCAACCCGGATCTGGACCTGCAGGTCGTTGGCCCGCCGCCAGAGCGCACACTCGCACCGGGGCTTTAACCACGCCCAGGTGCAAGTCATAAAAGAGCAGGTCGCTGAGTGCCGATCTTCAAGCAGGAAGCCCAGTTCCTCCTGAACGGACTGGGTTGCCAGAGTGCGTGCACCGATGGCTGAGACGAGAGGACCTTTAAGGGGTGCTCAGGACCGGGACGCATGGACTTGCCCGATTCCATCAAGAGTGCAGGACGAAGCGAGGTGCTAGTTTTCGGGTTTGGCTGATGAGGGTGATCCCCAGATCCTGCGCAGGGTATCCCATGCTTGCTCGTTCATCAGCGATGTGGGAGTAACGGATAGGTGGGGGACGTTGCGTTCCTCGGCCAGCCGTAACTCGTGCTCCAGGGCGGCGATACTCAGCGCGCCACCTTGGTCCCAGAGGCCGATCTCGATGCCGAATCGCGAGGGATCTTTGGCAGTATAGAAGTTGGCTAATTGAGCTGTGTCGTAATAGCCCGTCGAGTTGATGCCTTGGAAGTTCCAGATGTTCAATCGGTCGACAATCTCCAGCAGCCGGGCGTAGTCCTGCCCTGAGTCCAGGCGCCCGCGCAAATCCTCGTTGATGGGGGACCGCACGTCCATGGTCAGCTGCACGCTGGTTCCGTCCAGGCGTTGCGCCACCCTGCTCATGATTGAAGCAACCGCGTCGCTGCGCCAGGCGTGAATCAGCGGGGATCCGGCATCTATCGTGGCATCAGCCGCGAGAGGCCAGCAATCCATGCCGCTGTACTCCTGGAAATCATGGAAGTCGGCTTCGCTGAAGGTATAGGAGGGGAACATCAGCTCGGTGATGTTGATGCTATCCGGGGAATAGCGGAGGATCAGGTCCGAGACGAGCTGCTCCAAGCGACCGGTGAGGCCCTTGTGCTTCCACGCAGAGATGCTGGCCCAGTTCTTGGAAACTCCGCCTTGGGCGTTGATCCCGGCGATGTCCGGACGCGATGCGAGTTCGCGGCCCAAAAGCGTATCGATGTTCAATGAGATCGTGCGACGCTGTCCACTCTCGCTGCAGATGAACGCGTCGATAGCTTCGCGCACATAGTCACGCCCTGTACGGGCAACCTCTTCAGATTGCCAGTCCTTGAATTCGGAGGAAGGGAAACCGATCCAGTCCAGGCGCCCCACCGAGATGGATACCCCGGTGGCATTGACTGAATCCAGTTGCCGGGCAATATCCGGAATTCGCGTTGGGTCAGCGCTGGTGACATCCTCGAAACCGATATTCACTACGCGAGAGCTACCGACATTATCCACCGTGGACCTGCTTCCTTGGCTAACTGGTGCCAGCGCCGTGGCCAAGCACTGTTGTTGGGCTGCAGTCACTGGGTGGTAGATCCTAGTTCCCGCTGAAGTCCGCCCATAGGGAGGCACGCAGACCAGGCTGATCAGAAGCGCTGCGAGCACTGTTGCGCGCCATCTGCGGCGTGAACCCCGGCCGGTCTTCATCCGTTGTTGCCCAGGATAGCGCTGAATTCATGGCTGGAGACCACGCCAGTGCGTTGGAGCTTGTTCCACTTCGCTGGCTGTCCGCGGATTTCAAAAACAATGGCGGCCACCATGGTCATGCCCATGGCTGTTGCGTAGAGCGGCCATAAAGGGAAGGTCCACAGATTCAAGAAATCCCGCCACGCAGTGTTCAGGACCATGCCAATGACAACAGAGACCAAGGTGATCCCCAAGCCCGCCCAGCTGAGGATGGCAATAGCATTCCACAGCACCGAAGTTTGCCTATCGCTGGTGATGGACATCTGGCCGGACGGCACCAGGTAGGCCAAGGCTGCCAGGACGAAGAGTTGGGCTACCGGCACAAAAACCATGGTGGCAAAATTGAAGAGCAGGAACAGGCCGAAGGGTCCTACCCGTGGATTGCCGTGGAGCCGCCAATGGATCTTGATGGACTGCAACAATCCTCTGGCCCACCGCACGCGTTGCTTCCATAGCGATCGCAGGGTGGAGGGGGACTCGGCCAGGACGATTGCGCGAGGTTCGAAGGCGACACGAAATCCGGCATCGTAGATCCGCCAGGTCAGCTCCAGATCTTCGCCCACGGTATCCGTGCGGAAGCCACCGAGTTCACGGACCAGTTCTGCACGGAAGGCTCCGATGTTCCCGGAGACCACCGGAAGGCAATGCAGCAGGGACAGGGAGCGGCGCACCATTCCGGTTCCCATGTGGGAAAGCACTGAGAGCATGCGAGTCAGCACGCGGTCCAGGTTTACTGGCCGGTCATCTCCGCACACTGCACCCACCGAGGCGTCGCGGAAGCCGGTGAGCAGCCAGGGAATGGTGACCGGCGAGAAGATGCCGTCGGCATCAACAAACACCAGCACATCCCCGGTGGCTTCTTTGATGCCACGGTTTAGTGCCGCGCCCTTGCCTGCGTTCTGCTGCCCGATGGCTCGCACCATCGGGTGGGCTTGTGCCAAGTCGAGCATGATCTGCGCAGTATTATCTGTCGACCCGTCGTCCACGATGATGACTTCTGCCAACTCGCCCTTGGTCCTGAGAATGGATTCAACACAGGCCCGCAGCACCACGCCTTCGTTGTAGGCGGGGACGATGACCGATACCCGGTACTTCGGGGTTATTCCGAAATGTCGGGCCGCCCGGCGGGAACGTCCGCGGGGCCGGCGCAATTCTTGTTCCGCATGAGGGAATCCTGGAGGGAGCCTTGTGAGTTTTCCATTGCGCGTGAAGATCAATCCGCGGCGCACTTCGAACCAGATGGCCAAAGGGATGTAGGCCAATTTGATCGTTCCAAAAATGATGATGAAGGCAATCGCAACGTTAAAGACGATGACCAGCGCTGAGCTCATGCATTGCCCACCTTGCCCGGGGCATGCAAGCTGGCGTACTGAAGCACTGAATCCACCAGCTCCGGTGCAGCCGCGCTATTGGCGCCAAAGCGGGCATTGATCTCCAGCACCACCGGCTGGCCTTCATCGGTCAGCCGGATATCCAGATCTACCGGTCCCACCAAATCGAGGCTGGCTACCGCGGCTCGCGCCACCTGGGCCACATGGGCTGTGGTGGCATCGAATTCGCAACGCTGTACTGATACCGCGTTGCCTATGAGGCCCTCGCGAAGTTCTGTTTTCTCCACGACGACGCACACATCAACTTTTCCGGTGTCGGGATTGCGGAAGAGCATTGGCGCGAATTCGCGCCCTGGAGCGAAACGCTGGACCAGATCTGACGCTGACATCTCTTGCGAACCATCAGTCAGCTGGGACGAAGCGAGCAGGCGCACCCCACGGCCACCGCGGGAGACCCGGGGCTTGACGATGGCGTACTGGTGAGGAAGGAACCCTGCTACCGAGGGGCGGCCATAAAGGTCGCCACGAACGAAGTCAGGTGTGGATACATGGTCATCGTTGAGGACCAGCATCGTCAGGTACTTGTCGTCGGCGATGCGGATTGATGTTTCCGATGACAGAAGAATCGTAGCCCCAGTTGATTCCAGCAGTACGCGATTCTGATCCATTGCCAGGATGGGCAGTTCTTCGCTGACGGTGGGAATGAGCAGAGCAACATCCTGTTGTTTGATGATCTGTCGAAGAGCGGGAACGTAGCTTGCATCGCGCGCCGCGGGCACCTGCAGGAAGAGGCCAAGATGCTCGTCCTGCACCGGGGTCATATCCACCCCGATGACTTGGTGGCCACGCTCATGAAGCTGGCGTGCCAAGCTGCTGCCAGCGGGTCCACCGACACCGGTAATAAGAATGATCATTAAAAGTCTCCTACCGTCTTTGAAACCAGGCGCATGACTTCAAAGCCTTCGGCGCTTTTCTGCTTGACCTGGCTTCCGCGGAAGTTGGCGATGGCTTTGGTTCGAGTGCCAGTCATATAGGGCTTGGTGCGTTGATCCGAGTGCAGCTTGATGGCCTCGACCTTTATATCGGTGTATTTCTCCACATCAACAAAGAATTTTGGCGAGAAGTCGTGACCTACCGAAGGGCTCTCGAAGCAGAGGATAGAGGGCAGCTTTCGCCCTGCGCGCATCACCGCACGGTGCACAGCCTCATGGTCTTGGTGGATATCGGTGGCGGAGTGCGTGAGGACAACATCAGGCTCGAATAGCGTGATTTCCTGTTCGATGGCGGCCACCATGTCGTTGGAGCTTTCCGAAAGGCGGGTGTCGCAGAAGTCCTGGACTGAGTGGGACTGCGCGCCGAGGTAAGCTGCTCCGCGCTGGGCTTCGCGAATGCGTCGTGGCGCATTGCCGCCATTTTCTCCTTGGGACATCACCATGATGCGCACTTCGTGTCCCGAATCAACGAGTTTGGCGATGGTTGCGCCGCAGGCCAATTCAACATCGTCGGGGTGGGCGCCAACGGCGAGGAATCGCTTCGGGCGTTCCTTGCGCTGCGGACGCCGCTGCAAGAAGATGCTGACCATCGAAAACATGAACAGCCAGATGGCGGTGATGATGGCAAAGCCCGCCCAAAGTTCTGCGCTATCAGGTGTTGAAAGGTAGCCGATGACCGAAAGGAGCAGCACAAGATTTCCTGCCACCCAGATGCACAAGATGAGGCGGTGGTTTGCAAAATCACGTGCTAGCCAACGCCTGCCCCAACGGCTTAGAGCTGTTGAGATACCCGTAATTGAAACGAGTAGTGCGAAGACACTGATGGTCATTTGCATATTTCTCTCCTTGAGGGACTTCCGAATGCGAATCCGCCAACGAAGGAGCGATAAATCTTGGGCAGGACGCGGCGCGCACTGTAATAGGGGCCTACGTGGCATTGGAACCGCCCCCGCGTTCCAATGCCACTTCGACACCCCAGATTTATCCGTTCTCTGCGAGTGATGGATATATCTTGTAGACGGAACAGGGCGCGAATCGTGACGCGGAGATCTGAAGAATTATTCTTACGCATGGCGAAGAGAAATTCTGACTTCTGTAAATCATCAGATCAAATCGTAAATTCTGGAATGTGAATGAGTGTTGTTGAAGACCGAGCTCCGCCTTCGAGGTGTCACTGAAGTTGCATGGAACACACTTTTCTCCGGTTGAAGGCGATATTTCTAGCCGGCTGGAGACTGGTTTCGCAATGGCCTGCGGAGAAGCGGATGGAGATGTTCATCGCAGTTTGAGCTATGGAAGCGATTCCCTGCGATCATGGCAATAGTGGTGATCCGAGCACAAGGAAGTTTTGAAAAAGAATTACAAAGTTTTTTCAAAAACAGCGTCACGATCATCAATTCTTGCGATCTAAAAATATGTACGCGCGTGACTACTCGATGCACAACACGCGAATACAGCGCAGGAAATGCGCAGCCTGGTAACCGCTGATGTGGCGCGGACGGACATTCAAGGGAGATGAAATGCGAGCGGAAAATAACGAGGTGCGACTTCGTGATGATGTTTGCGTGGAATCGCCCTTTCTAGTTCAGACACGCGATGGAAGAATGTTGGAAGCGCGCAGTAATGCAGCCAAGGGTGGGACCTTGGCCGGGAAAGGTCTGCGGGCCGCAAATTTGGGGAATGCTGCAGGTTGCCAAGAACGTGATGGCCAGCTGAAGGCCTTAGACGTTTTGGGGGCGTTATGACAATTGATTCGGGAGAGATCTTCGCTGAACTCAGTGATGCGAACTTGATCCGAGGGATCCGCGGAGGGGACCGGGAATCCCAAGCGCATCTATATCGACGCCATAAGCAGGTTGCCTTGGCTGTCGCCTATCGTCATACCGATACGCCGTCTGAGGCTGAAGATATCGTTTCAGAAGCATTCTTGAAGGTTTTCCAAGCCATTGAACGAGGCTTGGGGCCGCAGGAATTCTTCCGAGCCTATTTGCTGACTGTCGTATCGCGCTGCGCTTTTGCCAGGAACAAGGCAGCGTCGCAGCAGATAGTTGTTGACGATCACCAAGAGTTCCATATGGGGGATGCATTCGCTGACGACGTCATGGATCGGGCCGAGTCATCTTTTATCGTCAATGCCTTTCAGTCCTTGCCTGAACGCTGGAGGATGGTGCTCTGGCATGTCGAGGTCGAGGGGTTGGCACCTCGCGAAATCGCTCCGATCCTGGGGATTACACCGAATGCGGTATCGGCTCTGGCTATTCGTGCTCGTGAAGGACTGCGCCAGGCGTACCTCTCGGCGCACATGAAGGCCCATTCCGGACTTTCGGAACAGTGCGCCGAAGCGAGAAGGCACCTGCCTGCGATGGTCCGTGGCACCCTCAAGAGCAAAGGCGAAAAGGCAGTCAAGCAGCACCTGAAGACTTGTGATGAGTGCGCCGCAGTATTCGCGGAACTCACCGAAGTAGGCTCTAGCCTGCGTGCCTTCATCGTGCCGCTGCTGGTTGGCGGCACCACGGCGCTGGGCGTACCAGCGGCCGGCGGAATCGCTGGTGCCCAGGGTGTTGCATCGACGGTATCGGCAAGTGCCGGGGCCACCGCTGGTGCTGTTGGTATCGGGACGACTGGTGGCGTGGTGCTGGTGTCTTCGGTGGGCGTCGGATTATTGACGATGACCGCATTCGCAGCTGCAGGGGGTTTTCTGTCCGATGCGACCACGGGTGCTGATCCGAAATCGGCCCCGCCGGCGAGCTCCAAGGAATACAATCCCGCTCCGGCCCCTGAAGTCGTTGCGCCCGAGAGCACTGAATCGGGCCAAAGACCCGGGCATTCGGCATGGGTTCAGCCTGCGCCGACGCTCGATGCTGAACCGTCTGAATATCTCGCTCGGACACCTGGTTTTGTTGCTCCGATGAAGCAGCAGGAGATGGCGCCATCGCAGCAGAGCGCCCGCGCGGAAGCGCCACCAGTTATACCGTCACCGAGTGCGCCATCTGCGGCGCCTACTGCCGAAGCTGTAGCCCCGCTGGAGAGCTCTGATCCGGAACCGGAGCCAAGCATCGAGGCAATGCCTCAGGCATCGGAGACGCCAACCGCTGAACCTTCAACTGCGCCTGTTCCGGAAGAATCGTCGCATCCTGCAACCGCCGAAGCGACGGCTGGGCCGAGCGCCGAATCGAGCGTGACGCCGACGCCTGAACCTTCCATGGAGCCAACACCCGAACCGAGTCCAGAGGCTAGCGAGACTCCAACCGCGGAACCGACTCTTGAAGCATCTGTGACTCCGACGGTCGAGCCTTCTGTGACTCCGACGGTCGAGCCTTCTGTGACTCCGACGGTCGAGCCTTCTGTGACTCCGACGGCCGAGCCTTCTGTGACTCCGACGGCCGAGCCTTCTGTGACTCCGACGGCCGAGCCTTCCGTGACTCCAACGGCCGAGCCTTCCGAGACTCCAACGGCCGAGCCCACGGAATCACCGAGCATTGAATCGCAAGAGCAGTTCGAAGTCGCTATGCACACCGACCATCATCCGCACTTCCCGACGTACACCTTTGATATCACGCCACCAGAAAACGTAGCGCGGTACACCGTCAATGTTGAAATGAAAAAGTTGGCTTTTGACATGGTGGAAGTATCGGGGCATTGCCATTGGCACCTGCTGGGAATCCATACCCTGAAAATCTCTTGTACCGGCCCTGCTGAGCTGTCGGTGACTACCTTGCAAACGAATAAGGAACGCACGATCAGCTTTGACTTCCCGGATAGCCCGCAGTCGAGCACGGCGTTCCGGATGAGCTAACCCGAAGAAGGCCCTGGAATTCCAGCCGCACCACAGGAGCCGGCGGCGTTCGCCATTCGCGCACCAGTCTCCAACTCCTCCCGTGCCGCTGCATGCGGCGTGAGCAGTCCAGGGAACATCTACGCGTGCAGATCCAGCTCCTTACAAGCCGCGGACTTCAGCTGTTGCTGTGTACCGCGCCGCCAGCGGGCGCAGCAGAAGCATCCGGCGTTGCCTCCGCAGGTGCTGGCGCGGCGCCGGCACCGGGCAGTCCAGAATTTTTCGAAGGGCGCCGCGAGGGGCTCATCCCCGCAACGGCCACCGCGCAGACCGAAGTCAGCACCAGCGAGAGCGCTGGGGCAAAGACCGTCCAGGGGGCGCGCTCGACGTAGCCGATGCCCTCGGCCAGCAGCAATCCCCATTCCGGAGTGGGCGGCTGGGCGCCCAGGCCCAGGAAGCCCAACGCCGCCAGGGCCAAGGCGACTCCGGGTAGGCGCAGCATGCCATGGCGCAGCAAGGGCGGGATGATCGCCGGCAACAGGTGCTTGACGAAGATTTCCCCGCGGCGAACTCCGGACAGCGGCAGCCAGCGGATATGCGGCATGGCCCGTGCTTCTTCGAGCAATGATGCGGCATGGGCGGACAACGGGGGCCAGGTTACCCACAGCACTGCCACCCCGGCGCCGATCACCGAGGGACCCAGCAGCGCGGCAATCACGACGCCGGCCAGGATTGGCGGGGTCGCATTGGCAATGGCCGAGGGCCCGCGGGAGATCTCGCCCAGCCCGGCCAGCAGCAGGCCGATGGCCACGGCGCAGAGCACGATCAGCACTGCCGGGGCGACCGTGCCCAAGGTTCCATGGGCCACCCGGCCCAGCAGATCCCGGCCGCTGGCATCAGCGCCGAAGGGAAGGGTCCAGCTCGGCGCGGCCAGCCGCTGGTGGCTGATCGCGTAGGGATCGCGGGGCAAGCCGAAGGCCATGATGGCCAGCAACCCGGTGCAGGTGATCCCGGCAGTCCAGCGCAGCAAGGAGGATTTGCCGCGGAATTCCGGCGGGATGGACAGGGCACCGGCAGGCAATGGACCCCCGCGCAGCCAGCGCCGGGCGGCGGTGGCCAGCAATCCGATGAGCACTGCGGTTCCGGCCATCAGCAGCAGGCCTGCCTGCAGCGCCGGGATATCCTGGGCATTGGCCGAGCCGAGCAGGAAGCGTCCCAGACCGGGGATGGCGAAAACCTGTTCCACGGCGACCGCTCCGCCCAGCAGACCGATGAACACCAGGCCGAACTGGTCGATGATGGCAGCGCCTGCGCGGCGCAGCACTCCGGCCAGCAGCACGGGTCCCGAGGCCCCGGCCATCCGCCAGATCATCACCCATGGCTCGCCGGCCACCGAGGCAATGGCGTCGGCCAGCAGCCGGCCCAGCAGCCCGCCGGCCGGAATGCCCAGGGCCAGCGCCGGCAATACCGCGGTATCCAGCCCGGTCCAGCCATAGGGCGGCAGCCAGTCGAGCTTCACCGCGACCAGTACCAGCAGGATGCTGGCCAGCAGGAATTCCGGCAGGGCAGTCAGGGCGACGCCCAGCGGCCCGGATCCGGTCTGCGGCTTGTCGCGCAGCACCCGAAGCATCGCCGGGGCGATCAGGCAGAGCGCGACCAGCAGGGCGGCCGCGCTGGCAAAGGCCGTGAGCGTGGCCGAAACGGACAGGGCCTGCCAGGCCCCGGGGCCGATCGGTGCTCCGCTGACCCAGGATGAACCCAGATCCCCGCGCAGCACCCCGGCCCACCACTGCAGGCTGGAGTGCACAGGCCCTTGGCCCAGTCCAAGCTGTTCGCGGATGGCGGCCAGCGCCTGCGGCGTGGGCTCCAGCTCCGCATAGCGGGCCCGCAGCACCGCGGCGGCCGGATCGGTGCGCGAAAGCCAGGGCAGGGCGCCAGCGAGCAGGAGCAGCACCAGGGCGCTGAGCAGATAGGAGGCGGCGGAAACCAGCGAGGTTTTCTGCCGGTAGAAGCGGGGGAATCTCATGTGGTGCTTCTTCGCCCTACTTGGTGTCCAGCTGCGTCTGCGTGGTGACCAGGGACCGTTCGCGAGGATCCCGGGCAGCACCGGATACGGCGGCATTTTCGCCCTGGATCACCCGCTCATGCAGTAGCGGGATGGCCGCGTCGGTACCCAGGATCCTTGCTTCGGCCAGCATGATGGCACGCTGGCGGCCGGTGCCCGCGTCGGTTTCCGAAGCGCTGGCGATGCCTTCTTCGACCTGGGCATCGCACAGCTGGGAAATGGCGAAGCCGCCTTCGCAGGTGAAGTCCGAGGCGAAATAGGCCACCGGGTCACCGGAGTCCAGAACCGTGGCGCGGGAGAGGATGAAGGCGTCGAAGGCGCCGTCCAGGGCATCGGCCTCGATGTACTGGTATTCGCGCACATCCTGCTGCACCTCGAAACCTGCCGCTTCCAGCTGCTGCTCGAGGATCACGGCCACTTCGGGAAGTTCCGCGCGGTCGGTGAAGGTGCCCAGCGAGATCTTGACATCCTTGACCTTGGCCGGCTGCGCGCGGTGGGCCAGCAGTTCCTGGTACTCGGCATCGTCGCGGTACTCGGCGGCGTAGGGCAGGGCGGGGCCGAGCAGGCCTTCGGCAAGGTCGGCGCGGTCCTCGTAGACGGATTCGATAATGGCCGCGCGGTCGATGGCTTCGCGGGCCGCGGCGCGTACCGCTGGATCGGCGAAGGGCCCCTTCTTGGTGTTCAGATACAGCGTATTGGTGCGCGGCATCGGGACTTCGGTGAGCAGTTCCTGGTCAACGGTCGAGGCCTGGCCAGCCGGAATGGCCTCGACGATGTCGGCCTCGCCGGTGCGCAGCGCCGCGGTGCGGGCCGTGCCGTCCGGAACGAATTTCACGTCGATGCCCTCGGCGGACGCCGGCTCGCCCCAGTAGCCATCGAAGCGATCCAGGGTTGCCCCGGAGATGCCGTCCACTGCGGTGATCTTGAACGGCCCGGTTCCGGTGTTCACCGGGTTGACCCCGTGATCGGTGTAGGCCGAAGGATCAAAGATGGCCAGCTGCGGGCTGGAAAGGCGCTGGGGCAGCAGCGGGTCGGGATCAGCGGTGGTGATCCGCAGGGTCTGGTCATCGACCGCATCGACGTTCAAAGCGGTCCCGTTCAGGATGCGCGGCACGGGGGTGGAATCAATGGCCGCCTGCAGCGAGTTGGCGGCCGCCGCGGCTGTCAGGGGTTCGCCATTGTGGAAGCTGACGCCCTCGCGGATGGTGATCTCCCAGGCCGTATCGCTGGTGCGCTGCCAAGCGGTGGCCAGCCCGGGGGTGGCGTCGCCGGATTCATTGAGGGTTACCAGGGTCTCAGCGGTGGACCAGCGTGAAAGCTTGAAGGCGTCATCGCTCAGCGGGTCCAGGCCCGAGCGGGGCGGCTGCATGTGGGCCACCGAAATGCGCCCGGTGCTGCCTGCTGGCTCGGCGGAGGCGGAGAAGCAGCCGGTCAGCGCCAAGGTGGCAGCGAGCGGGAGCAGGAGCAGGGGCAGGGAGGTGCTGCGGCGTCGAGTCATGAAAGTGTGTTCCTTGCGAGTGGGTCGGTGATGGGCGCGGATCAGCGCGGCGCGCTGATGCGCAAATGGCGTGAACAGCGGGCTGCCAGCTGCAGGTCGTGGGTGACCAGCAGCAACGCGATTCCGGTGTCATTGGCGGTCGTGAACAAATGCTCTGCCACTTCGCCGGCGGTGGCGGGGTCCAAGGCGCTGGTGGGTTCATCGGCGACCAGCAGCGCCGGGTCGACGACCAGCGCGCGGGCCAAAGCTGCCCGCTGTGCCTGGCCGCCGGAAAGCTCGCGCGGCCGCCGATCCAGCAGGGCGGGGTCGAATCGGGCCACGTGGGCGGCCCGCTCGATCTGCTCTTCTGCTGCCAGGTGCGGTGCCAGGCGGGAGAGTGCCAGATGCAGCGACCTGCGGATGGAATACCGGGGCACGAAGGCCGCCGCGGCATCCTGCGGGACGCCTTGGACCAGGTGCCGGCGCCGTCCCGAGAGATTCCTGCCGGGCAGTGACCACGGTGTGCCGAGCAGGTTCACCTGCCCCGTGGACGGGTCGCCCAGTCCCAGGATGATGTCGGCCAGCGTGGATTTGCCGGCACCGGAAGCGCCGGTAATGGCCAGCGATTCGCCGGCTTCCACGGCCAGGCAGACCGGGGCCAGGATCTGCCGGGCATTGCGGCCGGCGCCTCGGCTCGCCGATACCCCGGATGCCTCGAGTACCGGGTGGCTCATGCCGGGACCGCCTGCCGTGCAGGCGCCAGCTCTTCGCGCAGCTTCCCGGAATCCAGCCGGATGCGCCGCGTGGCCAGGGCCTCGGCGACCTCTGGATCATGGGTGACCACGACCATGGCCTGCTCTGCGGAAACCACCTTGTCCAGCAGGCCGAGGATCTTGTCGCGCGATGCCTGGTCCAGGGCGCTGGTGGGTTCATCGGCAAGGATCAGCGGGGCTGCGCTCAGTGCCGCCAGCGCCACCGCGGCACGCTGTGCCTGGCCGCCGGAAAGCTCTGCCGGGCGGCGCTGCAGCAGCTGCGGATCATCCAGGCCCACCGAGGCCAAGATGTCTGCAACTGCCTGGGCGCTGCGGCCGCTGGCCTTGCGCAGCTGGCGGCCCAGCGGCATCAGCGGATGCAAAGCATCTTGGCCTCGCTGCGGAATGTAGCCGATGCGCTCGCAGCCGATGGTGCGCGTCCCGGAATGCTCCAGCTGCGCGGCCCAGCGGCCGGTGATCATCGAGAGCAGCAGCGACTTGCCGCTGCCCGAGGGCCCGGTGACCACCAGGCGCTCGCCGGAGCAAATGCGCAGCACGGGGATTTCAAGGAGCAGCTGTGAAGAACCGCGGACGCACAGCGAGCTGTTCTCAAGGCTGAGCAGTTCTGTGGCGCGGCTGATGCCTGCCTGATTCCCCATGCTAATCATAATGAGAATGATTATCACTTAAGTGTTGCGGTGAGGGCAAATTGCGCTGGGGAGCGAAGGGAGGGGGCTTCTCGCGGCGAGAGGCGAACATCTGCAGGCGGATCGGCTTGCCGGCGGCAATAGGCGGGAGTCCATGCATCTGGAGATCTCTTGTACCCGATTGCCCGCAGTCGAGCACGGCGTTCCGAATGAGCTATTTAAACCTCAACGCAGTGCCGGGATCATGATGATTCTGGCACTGCGTCGAGGCGCGGCAGCAAAGGCGCGGGCGACCTACTTGAGCGGTTCCAGCGGCACTTCAACGAGAGGGACGCCCGGATCTTGGCGCCGTCCGCCACGCTGGGCTCCTGCGCCCGCAGCAATGACGATAATGATGCCCGCGAACTGGAACCAGGTTGGAGTCTGGGACAAGATCAGCAGGCCAATGAGAATGCCAAAGGCCGGCTCAATGGAGAGCAACGTGCCAAAAGCGGTGTGATTCATCCGCTTGAGCGCCAGCATTTCCAAGCCGAAGGCGATGACCGGGGTGATCAAGGCAATGCCCGCCGCGGCGAGAAGCGTCCACCAGGCAAAATCGTGGCTGATCACCTGTGGCAAGCCAACGGGCAGTGTCGCGATGGCAGCCACCGGGATGGTCAGCGACAAGCCGCTGATTCCCGAGAAGCGGTCGCCAACGTGCTGGGTCAGGACGTTGTACAACCCCCAGCAGGCTCCAGCGCCGAGTGCGAAGAGCACACCTGCCGCGTCGACTTGCCCGTGCCACGGTTCCGTCAGCAGCACAACACCCAGGACGGCCAACGCTGGCCAGAGCAGCGCTTTCCGGTTTTTGCTCATGATCCCGGCCACGGTGAGCGGGCCGAGGAACTCGATGGATACCGCGGTGCCCAATGGAATGCGGGCAACCGCTTCCAGGAACAATGCGGTCATATAGCCGGTGACAACGCCCAACGCGATCAGCGCCGGAATGTCCTGCTTGCGGATGGAGCGGAAATTGGGGCGCGCGATGACCCAGAGAAAGACTGCTCCGAAGCACATGCGCAGCCAAGCGGTGCCACCGGCACCGACCTGTTCAATGACAAAAACGGACGTGGCGTTGGACAGCTGGACCGCCAGCATGGCGGTAATGGCCAGGGTCCACGGCGGCAAGCCGTTGAACGTGGAACGGGAGATCACTGGGCACCTGCGATTCGCTGTGAAACTTGTACGGCAGCACCCAGGGACCGCATGGCTTGGCCCAGGGCCTCGCCGGCAGCTTCCAGCTGCGTGTCGGACATGGGGGCCAGGGCGTCCAGGATGAAGAACGCGGTGGTGGTGTTCTCGGACAGGGCGGTGCGCCGTCCCTGCCGCCAGTTCCAGCGGCGGCACGTCACCCCGGTGCCATCCCGCCAGATCACTTCGCCCGCATCCGGGTTCTCGATGGTTGGCTCGCCGGCGGCAACTGTATCAAAGGCTTCATCGCCGGTTGCGCGCGTGAGCAGGGCCGGGCCGTCATATAGATCGAAGTCTTCGCCGCCAATCGGGATCTGGTGCACCACGGAAATGGCGTTATAGATGTCGGTCAAGGCATTGACGCGAGGCAGCCCCGACGCCGCGCGGCGGGTGAGCGCTTCGAGGCTGTTGCGGGTGCGCTGGGGTTTTGCCCCGAAGCCGCGGTAGGCCTCGCGCCAGGCATCGATCTGCGGCAATTGATCCACGGGGGTACTGGCGAGCAGCGCGGCCGCATGCGCTTCGGCTTGGCCGATCAACTCATCGGCAATCCGCGCATCGGCCTGCGGGTTGATGCCCTCAACCACCAGCAGCAAGGCGCGGTAGTCCGGACGCAGCTCCAATACCGCTGGGTCGATTGAGCAACCATAGAGGAATTCGGTGGGGGTCAGCTTATTTGGCATTGATGCTCTCCGGCTTATGGGTGTGGCCAACGCCTGGTTCGTAGACGCACAGGCTGAAGGTGGCGGCGGTTTTGCGTGAATTAGCGTAGGCGTGCGGTGCATCCCCGTCGAAGGAGATCGCATCTCCGGCCTTCAGCTCATGGATTTCGCCATCAACCTCGATGGTGATTGAGCCCTTGAGCAGATGAAGCAGCTCCCGGGTCCCTGAGGAGTGGGGTTCGCTCTCGAGTCGTTCGCCGGGAGCCAGGGTCCAGTCCCACAGCTCAACCACGTCAGGGGCGTCGGTGCCAGCCACCAGCACGCCGCGGCCTCCGTTCTCACCGGTCCACAATGCGGCTCCTTCGCCAGCCCGGGTGATCTTGGAGCGTGCGGCTTCCGGCGGTTCCACCAGGGCGGGCAGGCCGAGGCCCAGTGCATCCGAAAGCTTCAGCAGGATGCTGACGCTGGGGTTGGCGGTACCCTGTTCGACGTTGATGAGCATGCGCCGGCTGACGCCTGCCAGCTCGGCAAGCTGATCCAGTGTCCAGCCGTGGTTCTTGCGTTCGCTTTTTACCCGGTCCCCGATGGTTCGGGCGAGCCGCTCGGCACTTGTATCCATGAGTGCATCATACTGCACTAAGAGTGCATTGTCGATTGATGCGGTTGGGCATGCCCAGGGCTTGGGCGACGCGCTCATCGGTGTTGCCGCGAACGCTGCTGGTCGCAGGCGTTCCCTGGGTTGCACGGCTGCCTCAGGGAGAGCCGCAATCGTATCGAGCACGGTGTTCGCCTTGCGCCCCCGGGCGATAGGGGGCTAGGTGTCGCGGAACAGCTGCGCCATGCCCTCCGGGCATTGCGCGCAGGCAATTGAATTCTGCCCATGCCGCATCAGCAAGCCCCGATGCGGTGTTGCCTTCATGGGCTCGTCGCCGTCGGGTGCCACGGCAACGCAGAGTGCCGCGATCACCCTGCTTCTTCTGGTCGCAGCTGCACCAATTTCATTGACCGGCAACAAAAGATCACCTAGAGTAAACAAAATATGCATATAGGTAATCCATGTCACGCCTTTATGCCCGCTTCCGCAGTGTCCATCTTGGGACCTCAGCCTTGGGAGAATCGTTGAGCACAGTTGCACCGACCGAAAAAGACGTCCTGGACGCCGCTGCCAGAATCGTGGAAGCTTTCGCCGCGACCAGCACGCAAGAGTATTTCTCGCTCTTCGCCCCGGACGCATCATTCATATTCCATCCCGAAGCCACCCGGCTTGATGACCGGGCCAGCTATGAAGTGCTATGGAACGGCTGGCTAGCCGAGAGGTGGAGGGTCACCAGCTGCCGTTCCTCCGATCAGCTGGTCCACGTTTTTCCCGGCGGGGCTGTGTTCAGCCACACGGTATCAACCGCTGTCCAAACCGGAAACGAACCCGAAAACATCTCCACGGATTCGTACGTGGAACGTGAAACCATCGTTTTCCGCCAGGAGCCGGACGGCTCGCTGATAGCCATCCATGAACATCTCTCCACGGTTCCAGACGAAGCATCCACCGAGGCAAATGGCGGAAACGCATGAATCTCTATCGCAAATTCGAGCAGAAGCTCGAAGCCGGGGCGGAAAACTCCGGCCCTATCCGCGGACAGCTGGGGACCGGACGCATCGGAATGATCTGGCTTGCAGCCAACCTTGTGGTGACGACACTGCTGACCGGAACGTTCTTCGTGCCGGGCCTGGATTTCAGTCTTGCGCTGATCATGATCGTGGCCGGAACCCTTGTCGGCGCCATCATCCTGGTGCTCGTGGGAAATATCGGAACCCGCACCGGCCTTCCGACCATGGCCATCACGCGCGGGGCGTTCGGCACCCGGGGCAGCCTCCTGCCGGTGGCGGCGAACGTCATCGTGCTGATGGGCTGGAGCTGGGTGCAGGCCATGCTGGCCGGAGTGACCGTCAACTACATTGTTGCCTCGGCCACCGGATTCGACCACCCGGTGCTGTTCTCGGTGATCTGCCAGATTTTTGTCGTGACCCTGGCCCTGTTCGGGCATGAGGGAATTTCACGAGTCGAGCCGTGGCTGGCCGTGCTGATTCTGGCGATTATGGGATATGTCTTTGCCGTGGCCTTCGGAAAATTCGAACCCGCGCAGTTCGCGGCAATTCCCGTCGATCATTCTCTTGGCTACACGCCCTTCATCGTCCTGGACATTGTCATTGCCACCGCCGTTTCCTGGACGGTGCTCTCCGCGGATATCAACCGCATGGCCCGCAGCTCGCGCTCGGGCATCGTCGGCTCGGGAATCGGATACTTGCTCTCCACCGTCCTGGCGATGATTCTTGGCGCCACAGCCCTTGGCTATGTCATTCTCTCCGGCGGCGAGGCCACCGCGTTCGACCCGACGATTCTGGTTGCTGCCTTTGGCGCGCCGCTGGCCATCGCCATCTTCCTTTCGGTCATGGCTACCAATACGATGGCCGTCTACGGAATGATCACCTCGGTGGTCAACTCCCGTCCCGAACGCAAGCTGCCCTTCCTGGCCACCGCGTTGGCAGTTGGCTCAGTCTCCATCCTCGGAGCCACCTGGCTGGCACTGCTGGATCAATTCACCGACTTCCTGACCCTCATCGGTGCCTTCTTCGTTCCAGTCTTCGCCATCATGATTGTCGACTACTACTTCTTGAAGCGCGGCAGCTACACCCGTGACATCCTGCGCCATACGGGCGGAGCCTACTGGTACCGCAACGGAGTGAACTGGATTGCCGTGGCAGTGTGGGTGGCCGGCGCAGTGGTCGCCTACCTGCTGACCTACATTTTCCCGAGTCCCATCGGCGCGACGCTTCCGTGCTTCTTCGCCAGCTTCCTGCTCTATCTGGGGCTGTCCTGGAACCAGCGCAGCCGAGAGGGCATCGTGGCCCATGAACACCTGGTTCGCGAGGCTTCCCAGCAGGCTGGCTGACCGGGTTCCGGACAAGTGGTGTGAGGATTACCTGAGAATTCTTCAACCCGATAGCCAGTAAATCATTTCTGCACATAGACTTGCGAAAAACGGGACGAGTCAAGCTCAAAGCCTCTGATACTCAAGTAACCGTCGACAGTGTTCTCCGTCGTAGGAATGTGAGTTGTGACTATGCAAGCTACCGGTGCCCTAACGCCTTTCAATTCACCATTGGTGAAGCTAGAGCGCCTCTTCGAATCAAGCGGTGTCGAATTATTCGCCAAGCTGGATTCACTGCAGCTATCGGGCAGTACCAAGGAGCGCACCGCCGAATCCCTGATTACAGCCTTCCTGGAATCAGGAGAACTGAAACCCGGTGGAATGGTGGTGGAATCCACCTCGGGCAACCTGGGCATTTCCCTCGCCCGGCAGTGCGTGGTGCGGGATATCAGATTCGTGGCTGTCGTGGATGAAAACGCCAACAAGTCCGCGCTTCAGATCATGCGCGCCTACGGTGCCACGGTGGATCTTGTCAGGGATCCGCCTGATGGCAACAGGCTGGCAGCCCGCCGGCAGCGCGTGGCCCAGCTGCTGAACGAGAACCCCGGCGCGGTGACCACCAACCAGTATGGATCGCTGCGCAATCCCGAAGCCCACTACTCCTCGACCATGCCCGAAATCATGGAAGCGGCGGGCGGGGAGCTGGACATGCTGTTCGTTGCCACCAGCACCACCGGAACGATCCTTGGATGCCAGAAGTACGTCCGGGAACATGATCTGGCCACAAAACTGGTGGCGGTGGACGCAGCGGGTTCGGTGCTCTTTGGCGGCGAAGCAGCCGAGCGGCGCCTGCCCGGGCTGGGCGCAGGCATCATTCCCGAGCTGTCCTTGCAAGTGCAACCCGATCAGGTACTGCGCATCCCGGAATTGGAAATGGTGCGTGGTTGCCGGCGGCTGGCCCGGCGCGAAGGCATCTTGGCCGGCGCATCCACCGGGGCCATCGTCGCTGCCCTGGGACAGGTACTGCCCGACGTGCCTCGGGGTTCGCGCGTGGCTTTTCTGGTGCACGACTCGGGCGTGCCGTACCTGCACACCGTCTACAACGATCAATGGGTCGAAGAGAACCTTGGCGAGGTGCTCGATCCAGCGGACTTTCATGAGCTAGAGGATGATGCCGCACGATGACCCGCATAGCAATGATTGGCGGTGGGCCAAAATGCCTGTTCGCACTGCTGGAGCTCAACGATTCGCTGGCTGCAGGCGCCGCGCACCTGTTGCACGTGGACGTCTATGACCCGTACCCGCCAGGAGCGGGACGGGTATGGAATACCGGGCAGCCCAGGGAACTGAGGCTGAACGTGAACTCGCGCATCATCGACGCCTCCTGGAGTCTCTGTGCGCAAACGTTCAACCAGTTCCGGGACCGGCAGCCAGCCGGCGCGATCCACGACCCCTTTCCGCCAAGGGCGCTTGTCGGGGAATACCTGCGCGAACAATTCGAGCTGCTGGCGCACCGCGGGTCGCTGCCCGTCCGGCACTTGGCGCTAGCGGTGGAAAAGCTGGAACGCCAAGGGGATCAATGGCTCGTGGAGACGGGCTCTGGCGGCTTGCTCTACGACGAGGTGGTCATCGCCACCGGCCACGGACTCGCGGGAAGCAAGCAAAGCCACACGGATCTTGCGCCCATCGCGGCCGCCAGCCTGAGCGTTGAGCAATCCCAGGAAGCGCTTCGCAGCGTGCCCGCCGGGAGCAGTGTTTGGATCCGCGGCGCGGCATTGACCGCCTACGACGTGGTCCTGGCATTAACCGAGGGGCGCGGCGGGCATTGGAAACCTGCTGAAGGCGGCCCGGGCGGCACGTTGGAATACCTGCCCAGCGGACGCGAGCCACAAGCGATCACCATGGCCTCGCGCCATCGCATCCCGATGACACCCAAGCCGGCAAGCATTCCGCCAGAGACCCAAGGCATCCTCGATGCCTGCAAGGCACAGCTGCGCCGGTGGGGGAGCCTCGGCCTAAAGGAGACCGGGCAGATGTGGCGCATCCTGCTGGACTGCGCCATTCAGGTTGCCGCCCTGAATTCGGTTGCGGCGAGCGAAGAATCCTTGAGCCAAACACTGGAAACCGGGCAGTCCGCCCAGTTCTCCACGCAGTCCAGTCCCTTCGAACAAGTGGGATACAGCCTTCTTGCGCACCAAGGGCTGAAGCCCCAAACCCAGGAATGGGTGTGGGCAGCAGTCTGGTCCGGGGTGTACCCGGAACTAATCGCCGCACTGTCCCGGTTTCACTGGACCGGGCCGGAGCGCAAGGAATTCAACGCTGCCGCCGCAAACCTCGAGCGCATGGCCTTCGGCCCGCCAATTCCCACAGCCCAGAAGCTGATGGCCCTCCATGATGCGGGGATGCTGCGGCATGAACCAGCCAGCCCGGGGCCACCAGAAGGCGCGGTGAAGATTGACGCGGTGACTTCACCGGCTGGGGTGCTCACCGCTGCCTTCCCTGAAGGAGAACCCGCCAGCGGGCTTATCCAGGGATTGCTCGCTGACGGCGAGATCAAGATCAGGACCGGCGAGCGCGGACTGCTCACGGACACCGACGGGACCTGCATTAATGCCCAAGGGTTGCGCAACGAATCCCTGGCCGCGCTGGGACGCCCCACCGAAGACCCCACCTTGGGCCACGACACCTTGAACCGGGGATTGCACCCGGAATACCAGCGCTGGTCCCAGCGCATCCTTGCACAACTGAACACCCCAAGCCAGAAAGCAGCCTATTGATGCCCCCGCTGATGCACGGAACCTTGCCCTTGACCGCCCGCTTGGAACCATGGATGGAAAACCTGGTTCAGGACCCCGAGCTGTGCAAGGAATTGCTCGGCCAGTACGGGTCTCCCTTGAACGTCCACGACTACTCGTCCATGTCCCGGAACATCACCGAGCTGCGGGATGCGGCGTCGGGGCACGGCATTGACTTCCAGGTCTATTTGGCGCGCAAGGCCAACAAGACCCTGGGAGCGATCGACAAGGCCGTGGCCGAAGGATGCGGCGTGGATGTGGCCAGCTTCCACGAGCTGGATCAATGCCTGCAGCGCGAGGTCAGCCCGGAATCGCTGATTGTTACCGCCGCAGTGAAATCCAGGGCGCTGCTAAAGCTGGCGGCAGATAACAACGTGGTGCTGAGCCTGGACAACACCGATGAAGCAGCGGACCTGTTGGAACTGGCCAAGAGCGGCGGCGCTCCCGTGCCAGTTGCCTTGCGCCTGGCCTCAAGCAGCCCGGAAATTCCGCCCACCAGATTTGGGCTGGCCGCACCGCAGTGGCTGGACTTCTTTGCCCAGTGGGACAGCCACGAGGCGATCAGCATTGTCGGCGTGCACTTCCATCTCAATGGCTATAGCGGCGGGCAGCGGGCACTGGTGCTGCAAGAGTCCATGGAATTTGCCGACGCCCTGGGGCAGCTCGGGCACACGGTGGAATTCGTGGACATGGGCGGCGGCATTCCGATGTCCTATCTTGATGATTCAACGCAGTGGACCGGATTCTGGGAGGCGCTCGCCGACCTGCCCGATGGCGATGAATCCTTGACCTGGAAATCCGACCGGCTGGGCGCCACCGGGCCGCAGCCCAGCGACGCCCTGTACCCGTATCACCAGCAGCTGATTCGCGGTCCCTGGCTGGATCAGATTCTCGCGACCCGCAGCCCTGACGGGTCCCGGAGCGTAGCCCAGATGCTCATCGAGCGGGGGATTCAATTGCGCTGCGAACCGGGCCGGTCGCTGCTTGATGGCTGCGGGCTGACCCTGTCCGAGGTCGCGTTCACCAAGCAGCGCAGCGATGGGGCCAACCTGGTGGGATTGCACATGAACCGCACCCAATGCCGTTCCACCTCTGCGGACTTCCTGGTTGACCCGATCCTCGTCAGGGCCTCGGGCCGGAACGCACCAGAGCGCTCGCCGTACAGCGGGTTCCTCGTCGGTGCGTACTGCATTGAAGAAGAACTGATCCTGCGCCGCCGCTTTGAGTTCCCTCACGGCGTCTCCAAGGGGGATATCATCGCTTTTCCCAATACCGGGGGATACCTGATGCACATTATCGAGAGCGCATCGCATCAATTGCCGTTGGCCAAGAACGTGATCCTGGAAGGTCGGCACGCGGTGCTTGACGATATCGACCAGGCCGGTGCCGGCGTAGGCTAGCGGGCACCGGCTTGGCCGGATGGATCAGCGCCCCAGCTGCAAGCTACCCCACATGGACCCATGGGCGGCGCTGCAGGTTCGGCTCCGCTTCGCGCAGCACTTCCCGGGTCAGCGGGGCTATTTCGCCCTGGCCGAGGAAGATGAACTTCGCCAGGTTCAACAGCGGGTTGCCCTCTGTCCAGCGGAAGTAGATGTGCGGCATGGCTTCGTATTGATCGCGGATGGCCATGGCGATAGCCGCGATGGACGTGGAGACCGAAGGGGCGGTGGCTTCAAGGATCCACTGGCCGTGGCGGGTGATGCCGCGCACCTCGATATCCTGCGCGAAGTCCGAATAGTCGCTGACCTTGATTTCCAGGAAGACCACCGGGGCGCGCTGCGGGATGTGGCTGGCCAGGATCGCATGCTGGTGCTTGTGCAGGTAGCGCCGCTTGGAGATCTTGACCGGTTCGTGGGCAATGAGCCGGAGCAGTCCTGCGCTGCTGGCCTTGTGGATGATATCCACGGCGGCGGCATCAAACATCACCGAGGTGGCGCGCAGCTCGGTGGAGCGCCGGAACCTGGACAGCAGCGAGACCAGGAGCACGGCCGCGATGAAAAGGGCCGCGATTTTCAGGCCGTCCGGGCGCTCGACGCAGTTGGCGATGGTTGTGTAGACGAAGATCAGGCTGGCGGCCCCGAAGAGCATCGCCTTGCGCTGTTCGCCTTTGCGCTTGGCTGAGATGGTGACCGCTATGGCCGCCGAGCACATCAGCACCAGCACGCCGGTGGCGTACGCCGCGCCCTGGGCATCGACGCTGGCCTTGAAATGGATGGTAATGCCCAAGGCAACGAGGATGACTACCAGGACCAGCGGGCGCACGGCACTGGCCCATGCCGGCGCCATGCCGAAGCGCGGCAGATAGCGGGGAATGAGGTTCAGCATTCCGGCGAGGGCTGAGGCGCCGGCGAACCAGAGGATCAGGATCGTTGCCACGTCGTAGACGGTGCCAAAGGCATCACCCATCAAATGATGCGCCAGCCACGAGAGCGCGCGGCCATTGGCCTGGCCGCCGGGCTGGAATTCCTGGGCCGGGATCAGGATGGTGGTGACGATGGAGGAGAGGACCAAATAGCCGCTCATGATCAGCGCCGCGGTGGTCAGCAGCTTCTTGGTGCCCTTGATGCGTCCTGCAGGATTCTGCTCGGTGTCGCCGGGCGCCTTGGAGATCTGCGGCATGACGGCCACCCCGGTTTCAAAACCGGAAAGGCCCAGCGCCAATTTGGGGAAGACGATCAGGCAGACCAGCAGCATCATGATCGGATCCCCGTGCGCGGTGAAGAGCGAATCAAGCCAGTTGGAGATCGTGACCGGCTGGCCGATGATGTGGGCGGCCGAAACGATGATGATCACCAGGTTCAGCGCCAGAAACGAGAACACGAGGGTCACGGCAATCCAGATGACCTCGGTGAAGCCGCGCAGGAACAGGGCGCCGAGCAGGATCAGCAGCACCAGGGTGATGGGAACTTCCTTGCCGCTGAACCATTCGGGGGTGAACGGGTTTTCAATCAGGTGCGCCGAGGCATCCGCGGCCGACAAGGTCGCGGTGATCATGAAGTCGGTCGCCGCGAAGCCCAGCAGCACCAGGACAAATACCTTGCCCTTCCAGTGCGGCATGAGCCGTTCCAGCATGGCGATGGAGCCTTGGCCGTGAGGGGATTCCTGGGCCACACGGCGGTAGACCGGCAGGGCCGCGAACAGCGTAACGGCCACAAGGATCAGGGTGGCAAAGGGTGCGAGCGCTCCGGCCGCGAGCGCGGCAATGGCCGGCTGGTAGCCGAGCGTGGAGAAGTAGTCCAGGCCCGAGAGGCACATGACCTGCCACCATTTGGCGCCATGCTTGTGCTCGCTGTTCGGGTCTTCCTGGCCGACGGAACTATCCGTCAGCCAGCGGCGCAACCGAGAGGGAACCGTGGCTTTTGGCCCTGGGTTCGACCCTTGGGATGAGGCAATCGTTGTGTTCACGAAGATGTACAGTACGCCCAAAGCGAAGCGTTGGCACCATGTTCAATTGGAATTTTTTCCGGGTGGCCCGCCCCAGCGCTGCAGCTGGTTCATTTCGAAGCCGGCGGCCTGTTCAATGCAACGCCGGCTGCGCCGGGAGATCACCATGAATGGGGTGATTATTAGTCTTTTAACATGCTTTGATCTGAAGCTATAAAGTCAATATGAGTGGTTGATTCCAGATCATGCAGACGGGCTGGCAGCAACTGCTGCCGTCTTGTTGCGCGGCGTTTTCGTGGTGGCCATGAATGTGTTTTTGGACACGAGTGGCGTGTCGAAGCTGGTTCCAGAACTGGCGCATTAGCTCGGCATTAAGCAAAGTCCGGAGGGCATTAAGAGGGCATTAAGGAATAGTTGCCTGGCAGGACGGCTCACCGGCCGAATCGAGGTCGCCAGGAGGCCTGCGCGGCAAGCGATCCGCAACAAGTAATGCCCCGCCGGATCCTGGGCAGCAGCGGCATGAACGTGATGACTACGGCCCTGTTGCGCGTTCCTGCTCTCCTTCGGTGACCTGCTGGACCAGAGTCTGCTCGCGCCGGTCCAGCTGCCGGTCGGCGTGGTCACTGTGTGCCTGGGCGGCATCTGCCTCAACTACCTGCCGAACTGGGGCCCGCAAGGTCGGCGCCTGGCAGTGGCAGCCCTGCAGGCCGTAGTGTCAAGGGGCCATCAAGTTTTTCCACCGCGGCATTAACGCGGCATTAAGCGCGGGGCTCATCGGGGCGCCGGGGGCGTGCAATGGATAGTGCAGGGGCACGCGAAGCTCCTGCCCCAGACATTCCGCGTTGCGTGAAGGTGGCCAGCCTCGTGTCCTTGAATCTGTCGCGTTCCCCGCGCACCGGCCAGCAGCTGAAGGTGCTGGCAGGCCGCGCCCAGAAAACCCTGGTGAATAATCCGGTCCGCCTGGTGCCCCTGGGGTTCCTGGCCGCCATCGCGCTGGGAACCCTGTTGCTGCTGCTGCCGGTATCGCGGGTGCAGGACGGGGACGGCGGGTTCATGCCGGCGGTGTTCACCGCGGTCTCCGCGGTCTGCGTCACCGGCCTGGTTACCGTGGACACGCCGACCTACTGGACCCCGGTAGGCCAGGGAATCATCCTGCTGCTGATCCAGGTGGGCGGTTTTGGCATCATGACCCTCAGCTCGCTGCTGGCGCTGCTGGTGCGCAAGCACCTGGGATTGCGCACCCAGCTGATCGCCGCATCCGAAACCCAGGCGATGAACCTGGGAGATGTGCGCCGGGTGCTGGTCTTTGTCGCCAAAACCACCTTTGCCGTCGAATCAGTGGTGGCGATCGCGCTGTCCGCCAGGTTCTGGGTGATCAATCCGCACGATCCCCTGGCAGCGATCTGGGGCGGGATCTTCCACTCGATTTCCGCCTTCAACAATGCGGGCTTCGCGCTCTACAGCGACAGCCTGATCAGCCACGCCAGCGATCCATGGATCATGGTTCCGCTGTGCCTTGCGGTGGTGCTGGGCGGATTGGGTTTCCCGGTGATCCACGAGCTGCTGCGCCGCAATGGGCCGAAGAAGAGCTGGTCGGTGCACACCCTGCTGACCGTGTGGGGCACCGTGGGATTGCTGGCAGCCGGCGCGCTGCTGCTGGGAATGTTCGAATTCAACCGCTCCGAGACCCTCGGCGGCCTCTCGCCATCAGGCAAGGTATTGGGGGTGCTCGGGCTGAGCGTCTTTCCGCGTACCGCGGGGTTCAACAATATCGACTACGGCCAGGCCTCGCCCGAAACCTTGCTGGTGACCGAAGTGCTGATGTTCATCGGCGGCGGCAGCGCGGGTACCGCCGGCGGCATCAAGATCAGCACCTTCCTGGTGCTCGCCTTCGCGGTATGGAGCGAGGCGCGCGGCCACGACCAGATCACCGTGTGGCGCCGGGCCATCGGCTCGGCGATCCAGCGGCAGGCGCTGTCCGTGGCGCTGCTGGGGCTGGGCGCAGTGGTGGCCGGCACGCTGGCGCTGCTGGTGCTCACCGACCATTCGACGGACGAGGTCCTGTTCGAATCCGTCTCGGCCTTCGCAACGGTCGGGGTGAGCATGGGCATCACCGCGGATCTGCCGACCGCGGCCCAGTGGGTGATCATCTGCCTCATGTTCATCGGCCGTGTCGGGATCGTCTCGGCCGCCGCGGCGCTGGCCCTGCGCGGCCGGCGGCTGCTGTTCAAGCTGCCCGAAGAGCAGCCGGTCATTGGCTGACCGCCCGGATCCGATACGATCGCTGAGTAGCAGATGAGGTGCCGAAAGCTAAGGAGCAGCATGGAACTGCCGACTACGCCGCAGCCAGCCAGGCCGCTGGTGATCGTGGCGCTCTCCGGGGGATCCGGGTCCGAGCTGCTGCTGCGCCGGGCCTGCGATCAGGCCGCGCGGATGCCCGGGGCCGAGGTGCTGGCCGTGCACGTCCCGCAGCGTGGCGTCGCGGCCGATCCGCGGCAGCCGGACGGCGAACTGGCCCGGCTTCGCGCCCTGGCCGAAGAGGCAGGTGCCTCCTGGCATATGGTGCTCGGCCAGGATATCGCCGAGGCGCTGCTCGGTTTCGCCAGGAGCACCCAGGCCACGCACCTGGTGCTCGGCGGGCCGAGGGCCGGTGCCGGAGCGCAGTCTGCCGGCGAGGGACTGGCCTTCAAGCTGCTGCGGCAGGCCAATGGGGCCAGCGATCCTGGCATCCTGCTGATTGCGCGCCCGGAAAAGCCGGGCACCGGGGATGACGCCGGTGTCCGCGCCCGGCAGTCGCTGGGCGCAGGCCGCCGGCTGGCTGGCTGGATCCTGGCTGCCGTCGGGCCGCCCCTGCTGGCCGCGGGCTTTCTGCTCAGCGGCAGCGAGGGGGAACTGCTGACCCTGAACTTCCTGTGCCAGCTGACCCTGGTGGTGTTCGTGGCGCTGCTGGGCGGCTGGTGGCCCGCGGTCACCGCCACCCTGCTGGGCACCGCGATCCTGAACTGGTACTTCACTCCGCCCACCGGGCAATGGCATATCCACGAGCCGTTCAACGTGGTGGCCCTGGGATTGTTCCTGCTGGTCGCGGCCGGGGTGGCGCGGGTGGTGGATATCGAGGCGAGGCGCACCGCCGAGGCACGCCGGGCCAGGCACCAGGCCGATATGCTCTTCGAGCTCTCCGGCGGGGTGATCCGCGAAGGCCTGAGCGTCACGGCCCTGCTCGAATGGCTGCGCCGCTCCTATTCGCTGCGCGGGGTCGCCCTGGCCCGCCGCGGCGAGGACGGGTCGAAGGCCGCGCGCACCGTGGCCACGGCCGGAGCCGCGCCCACTGAGGCCGGCGCCAGCGACTACACCGTGTCCGTGGACGCCGAGCATGTCCTGCTCATCGACGGGATCCCGTTGGAAGCCTCGGACCAGGGGGTCTTCGAGGCCTTTGCCGGGCGCATCGCCGCGGTGCTGCAGCACCGGCAGCTCGCCGAGGTGCGCCTGCAATCGAGGGAGCTGGCCGCCGGCAATGCGATGCGCACGGCCCTGCTGGCCGCGGTCTCCCATGATTTGCGCACCCCGCTGTCGGGGATCAAGGCCTCTGCCTCGAGCCTGCGCATGCAGGATGTGGTGCTCAGCGAAGAAGACACCGCGGACTTGCTGGCCACCATCGAGGAATCGGCGGACCAGCTCAGTGAGCGGATCGAGGACCTGCTGAGCATGAGCCGGATCCAGGCCGGGGAACTGGTGGTGCATCGCAGCCCCATCCAGGTCGAGGACCTGGCCGCCTCCGCGGTGCGGGACCTGGCCGCGCAGATCCGCCCCGGCCACTTGCAGGTGCAGATACCGCCGGGCTGCCCCAAGGTCAGCGGCGACTACGGGCTGGCGGTCCGTGTTCTGGCCAATCTGCTGGAGAACGCGTTGCGCTACGGAGGGGAGCACCCATTGCAGCTGCGCGCGGTGCCGAAGCCAACAGAGGTCCAGATCCAGGTGGTCGACCACGGCCAGGGGGTTCCGCAAGAGCAGCGCGAGCAGATCTTCCGGCCCTTCCAGCGCCAGGGGGACCGCGATAACGCCACCGGCCTGGGCCTGGGCCTTGCCGTGGCCCGGGGCCTGGCCGAGGGCATGGAGGGACAGGTCCATGCCGAGCACACCCCTGGAGGTGGGGCCACGATGGTCTTCACCCTGCCGATATCAGAGGAAAGAACATGAGCGCCACCGTACTGATCGTGGAAGATGACCCGCAGATCGCCCGCGCCCTGCTGGTCAATCTCAAGGCCCGGGGCTACCGGGCGCTACACGCGGCGACCGGGCTGCAATGCCTGCAGCTGGCCGCCGATGCGCATCCGGATGTGATCCTGCTGGATCTGGGCTTGCCGGATCTTGACGGCTCGGAGGTCATCGACGGGATCCGCGGCTGGTCGAGCGTGCCGATTATCGTCGTCTCGGCCCGGCATGAATCGCATAGCAAGGTCGATGCCCTGGACCGCGGCGCCGATGACTTTGTCACCAAGCCCTTTGCCATGGACGAGTTGCTGGCGCGCTTGCGCGCCGCGTTGCGTCGTGCGCTTCCAGATCCGGGACAGGCGGTGGTGGAAACCTCGGATGGGCGGCTGCGCATCGACCTGTCCAGCCATTCGGCCACCGTCCACGGCGAAGCGGTGCGGCTGACCCGCCTGGAATGGCGGGTGCTGGAGGTGCTGGCCAGCAACCCGCATCGGCTGATCGGGCGCAGCGAGCTGCTCACCACGGTCTGGGGGCCGGAGTACGGCGAGGAAGCGAATTACCTGCGGGTCTACATGTCTCAGCTGCGCACCAAGCTGGAACCCGAGCCTTCGAATCCGCGCTATTTCCTGACCGAATTGGGAATGGGGTACCGCTTCACCCCGTGAGCGTGCAGAATAGCGGCCGAGGAGAGCAATGTTGCGTCGTGGCAAGACAAGCCGGGGTGGACTATTGCCTATCGCATGGGCTTGATCAGTGCAGTAGACATCCTGAATGCAATTTCGGCCGATAAAGCCCCGAACCCCGGCGCTCTCCAACTCGTCCTCTGAGGCCAGCCGGCGGATCGCGCCTGACATGTTCGCCAGCCTGGACAGCGCATGGATTATTCGGGGCTCGACCTTGGTGCTAGTCACCTGGCCATAGCTAGGTTCATGGAGCAATAGGCGAATATTCCGGTGTAGCCGGCGTCCGGATGAAGGCCGATCTGCCGGTGATTCGAGATGGAAGCCATCGCAAACCTGGCAGTGTGAGTCCTGGAGGCGCTTGTCCAATTGGCGCAACTCCCTAATCGCACAACAGCCGGACTTTGCTGTGCAGAGTCCGGCTGTTGAAGATAATGAATCAAATCCTAGTGGTCGTTCGCTTCCTTGCTGTTCACCGCTACGGATGCGCGTTCTGAACGGTGTCCAGTTTCAGGGAGGGTGAAGTAAACGCCGAGGCAGATGGCTACGACAACGATCATGTAGACCGCCACGAGCATTGGATGTCCAGCGCTCACGAATGCTGTGGCAATAAGTGGTGCAGTTCCACCAAAAATCGCTATGACGATCTGGTGCGCGAAGCCAATGCCTGAGACCCGGACCGATGCTGGGAACAGCTCTGCCTGGATGGTCGGATAGATTGCCTGCCAGATTCCGAGCACGACCCAGCCGGAGGCCGAGACAAGCACGTAGACCCAGAAACCCGGTTTTTCCAGAAGAAGCATCATTGGGTAGAACAGCACGATCATCCCGCTCGCTCCAATGATCGGGAAGATCTTCTGGCGTCCAATTCGGTCGGACAAGTATCCGCAGAATGGGACGATGATGACCAACAAGGCTAGTCCGATGACGCTACCGGCCAGGGTTTCAGAAAGGTTGCGACCACTGGTGAGATTCGCGAAAGTTGGCAGGAACGTAGCCCACGTGTAGTAGGCAACTGCCGGTGCCGACAGCGCAGCGGTTTGGATGAGCGCCTTAGGGTGGTTGCGCAAAAGGTCTTTCAGCTTGCCAGTTGTGGAATCCGCGGAGTCATTCTTATTGGCCTCGAACTCGGGAGTCTCGTCCGATTTGGCACGAAGCACCAGGCCGATCACGCCGAAGACCCCACCAATGATGAAGGGAATTCTCCATCCGTAGGCTGCCAGGTCCTCCGGCGTGAACGCTGCCGTTACCGCGGCTGCAGCGCCGGTGGCGCAGAGGGTAGCGAAGCCGCTGGCTGCGTTGGTGAATGAGCCGAAGAGGGCACGCCGGTTTGCAGGGGCATGTTCAACCATGAAAGCGATGGCGCTTTGCATTTCGGTGCCTGAAGAAATTCCCTGCATGATTCTAGCGATCACGAACAATATCGGTGCCAAGTATCCAATGGAGTCAAAGGAAGGCGTCAGGCCAATGATGAGCGCGCCCAAGGCCATCCCGGAAATGGCTATGGTCAAAATCCGGCGCCGCCCGTACCTGTCGGCAAATGGTGAAATGATGATGCCGCTGAGTGGGCGAACCACGAAGCCAAGCGAGTAGGTCAAGAGTGCAGACATAAGCGAGGCGAAGGCTGATTCGCTAGGGAAAATCTGACCGGAGAATATGGCGGCTAGCAGGCCGTAGATGTACCAGTCGTACCACTCGACGAAGTGCCCTACAGTTCCGGCGAGAAGATTCGCGGAACGCGGTTTCGGTGCTGGAGCACTATCGTCGAGGGCCGGGAGGCCTTGAGCAGAGGGGCGTGAGGTCGTCATTGAACTCTCCTGTTATAGGAATTGGAGAAAGGCGCAGGAATTTTAGGCGCGCCGAAGGGAGGGCTAAGCCCAAGCGGGTTGTTGTCCAAAGAGGGGATGGAAAGTGGGGGAAGAATGAATTTGATCGCTAGGCGTTAAGTGCCGAGGCTTCAATCCATTGACTATGGCTGCTGTTAAACAGTCATGCAGAGAGTACTTCGTTTGTCGAGAGATAAGCATAAGAGGGCCAGCTTGCGGCTATCTCGTTTGCCGCTTCGAGCAGCGCGGGAGCCAACTCGTCCATGCGTGTACGGGTCATCCGGATCGAAGGACCAGCGATACTGAGCGTTCCCGTGGCCTCCTCGTCAGTGCCCGCACCGAAAACTGGTGCAGCCACGGCGTTGATGCCGGGGTCCATTTCCTCAAAGGTCATGGCGTACCCTCTTTCCTGAACCTCTTGAAGCTCGTCGAAGATGTCAGCGACATCGGTAACGGTTCGTTCGGTCTGGGGGACTAGCCCGTGTTCTTGAAGTATCCGGTTGATACGTTCCTTGTTGAGTGAAGCTAGCCAAGCTTTGCCTGAGGCAGTTGCGTACGGTATCGCTTCTTGACCCATGACAGGATCAATACGAAGTGAGGAGTTGGACCCCTGGGCCTTAGCGATCCATTGCAGGGAACCTGACGATGAAACCGCGAGACGCACCAATTCTTCTGATTCTGCGGCCAGTTGATCCAAGGTGCGTTGGGCCCATGTTCCTACGCCAGACGAAGATAATTGGCGAAGCCCTAGGGCACCGAGGCGATGGGTGGCGACGTAGGAGGACGTTCTGGAATCTTGCGCAACGTACCCTGCGTTAACCAATGCGCCGAGTAGCCGATGAGCAATGGCCTTATTGATGCCAAGGCCATCCGCCACTTGGGTGACTCTCAGCCCTTCGGGCTCAGGAGCAAGCATTTCAAGTACCTTGATGGCATTCGAGACATCGTCCAGTAAAGCCATGTTTGCTCTCCTCACCTTCGGGGTTTGTAACAGCGTTACTTGGTAACGCTGTTACAAAGATGCCATGGCCCTCTAGCTGTGTCAAGGGTCACCGCCGAACCTAGCGCTATACGTCGATCTGAAGCGTTGGATGATCATCATTGATGATGGCGGTGACCTGCTCGAACGTGCCCTCATTGTCATTGAGGACGCGATCGTGGCGTCCGCACTGCCAAGCGCAGGACAAAGTGCCAAAGCGGTTCCAGTACTCTTCCCAATTTGCCAATTTTTTCCGGTCACGGTCGTAGCCGCGTTGAATCAGGCGCGATTTCACGACGTGCGGGGAAGCTCGAACTTGGATGACTCGAATAGTGGCCTCCGGCCAGTTCGCCTGGAGAATGGACTTCTCGAGGTATTCAGGGTCTGGCAGATACGCGACGAACGGGGCGTCGAGGACAACGCTGTGCCCTAAATCCAGATTTGTCGCGGCAACGGCGAAGAGTGCTTGGTACTCCAAAGGCATGACCGATTCGACGTAGGTCGCGTTGGACTCGCGGTCGTCCGGGTCATGCCCTAATGCAGTGAGCGCGAATTCAACGAGGGGCGAAGCTATAGCGTCTTTATCGAGATATGCGGCCCCGGTGATGGAGCTGATGTGCCTGGCCACTGTCGATTTGCCCGAACCGGCGCCACCGATTACGACATAGGCTGTGGGCAGGGCTGGATTCCTGCCGCTCATGACCGGGCGCGGGATATCGCGTTGACGAAGTCAGCTGCCGCGGCAGTCACCTTGGACATGTCTCCGTCGGGACGGCCGGCCTTGGTGATAGCGCTTCCGACGCCGACCGCAGTAACTCCTGCCGCGAACCAGTCTCCTACATTTTCGGTGGTGACACCGCCGGCGGGTACGAGGGGAATGTGTGCCAGTGGCGCCAATACGGACTTGGCGTACGGAATCCCTCCCGCTTCGGTCGGGAAGAGCTTGACCATATCCGCTCCGGCTTCCGCCGTGTCTTGTATTTCGGTCGGAGTGTAGGCTCCGCTGATCGTGGCGACCTGGTATCGGTTGGCAACCCGAATCATCTCTGGATTGAGGTTCGGGCTGACGAGGAATTGGGCTCCTGCCTGGATGCTCGCCCAAGCTGCGTAGCCGTCAAGGACGGTGCCGGCACCGAAGACGACGTCGTGGGATTCAAATCGTTTGGTGAGTCGTTCGATGACTGAAAGTGCACCTGGAATCGACAAGGTGATCTCCAGCGCCCGGATGCCTCCTTCGACCGCTGCGCAGGCAACATCGAAGGCTTCCTCGGCGGTATCCAGGCGAACGATGAGGACGTTGCCGGAGTCGCGAATGGTGTCAAGGGTGTCTAGTTTTTGGAACATGAGACAAGAAAGTACACCATTTTCAAACCCATAGCGAGCCCCTATTGACGGAGCGTTGACATGTGCGGCGAGCTCGTGTCATGATTTCTGCAATCGATCTCTGCAATCGATCTCAGAAATTCAGACAAGGAAGTCGTATTCGTGCCAAGTCCATCCAGTCCCCGTCAGTTGAACGTGGCCTCAGAAGGCCCCGTAACAATTCCGGAAAGGCGCCGTGCGGTAGTCTTGGGTGCTTCGCACTGGCATGTCCCGCTCTATCGTGAAGCGATGCTTGAGCGGCACCAGGTTGTTGCCGTTCAGGATTCCGACCCAGATGCTGTGGCCGGCGCTTCGTCATGGGGAGTCCCCATTACCGCCAGCGTGGAAGCAGCGCTGTCGGCCGATCGGATCGATCTTGCCTACGTATTCAGCCCGCACCACGAGATGGCGGCGGTATGCATGGAACTGATCAAGCGCGGTGTTCCATTCGTCGTGGAGAAACCTGCCGGTCTTAATCTTGGCGAACTTGAAGCCATATCTATTGCCGCGCAACGGGCGGGCATCGCCGCTACGGTGCCGTTGGTTCAACGTAATGCACCCATTGACAATTGGCTGCAACAAGTTGGCGAGATCAGCTATGAGCGATTTTCATTCATTGCAGGACCATCAAGCCGCTATCTGCATAATGGAAGCCCTTGGATGCTTGACCCCGCAAAGGCTGGAGGCGGTTGCCTGGTCAACCTCGGGCCCCACTTTGTGGATCTCGCGCTCCAGCACCTTGGCCACGACGTCAGTTCAATCCAAAAGCGATCAAGCGATTTGCACGGTGAACGAGTAGAGGACCATGCGACCGTCGTGCTCAGTTCATCAACTGGCCGTGAAGCCATCATCGAAGTTGGCTACGCCTACCCGTCTTCGCCACTCAAGAGATATTGCAGTTTCACCGCGGCAGGCGCAAATGGCTTTGCGTCGATCGACACCGACGGAAGCGCGCGATTCACTGATCAACAGGGCAGGACGCATGAAGAAAACATTGACGTTGATAGTGATCCCCTATATGCAGATTTTGTGAAGCTGGTCGATGAGACTGCCGCCTCGGGATTCGAGGGGCTGCCGACACTGGAAGATCTCGTTAAAGCCATGCGCATTATTTGGAACGACCAGCGGGAGGACGCGATTTAGCATGGGTGAAATCAACATTGATGATGTTGCCGAAGCCGCTGGAGTCCACCGTTCAACGGTGTCCCGCGCATTTTCGAAGCCGGAAGCCGTGCGCAAGCAGACGCGCGAGCATGTCCTGCGCGTCGCCGCGGAGCTTGGCTATTCGGTAAGCCCTGTGGCCCAGGCGCTGCGGCGACGCTCCAGCACGCTAGTCCCGCTGATCGTGCCAGACATTACCAACCCATTCTTCGCTGAGCTCGCCAGGACCACGGCGGCGGCAGCTGTGGAACGCGGATACCAGATGGCTCTATGCATCACTGGAGACGATAGCGACTTAACCGCTGGATACCTCACAGCCATGCACGCCATGTACTCGCCATTTGGCATTGTTGCTCCCTCCGCACGTGTTGACCTTGAAACATTGAAGGTCCATGCATTCCGGGACCGCGTTGTTGTCATTGACCGTGTTGAAGGTGATCCCACTATTCCCACCGTCACGGTTGATAATCGGGTGGGCGTGCAGCTGGCCTTTGACCATCTGCTGGAACTCGGACACCAGTCAATTGCCTACGCCCCCGGAATTATTGGCACGTACACTGCGCAGGATCGGCGCGAGGCCTACGACAACATTGCCACCGAGCACGGACTACGCCCGATAGTTCTTGAAGCGGATCCGAACCTAGAACTCGGTCCGGGGCTCGTTCAGCAATGGATGAACGAGCCCAAGCGTCCCACCGCAATCATCGCGTCGAATGATGCCATCGCCTTCGCCCTGATCTCCGAGCTTGGTTCGCTCGGAGTTTCCGTCCCGGGTGATGTTTCCGTGGTTGGCTTCGACGGGCTGGCGCTGGGTGCCCAGTTCAACCCCCGACTGACGAGCGTGCGGCAACCCATCGACGAAATGGGGCGCCTGGCCATCGAGCTCGGCGCTGGCCTGCTCTCCGGCGGGCAGGTGGAGCATCTCGTGCTGGAACCAACGCTGGTCATCCGCGCCTCAACCACAGGAGTGAACCGATGAACCCGACACCAGATAGCCCACGCGTTCCGGGCCTGCGCTGGGTCGACCACGTGGCCTTCACTGTCCCCGATATCGAGGCCGCGACGGCCTTCTTCACCGATGTATTGGGAGCTGAGGAGCTCTACCAATCTACGCGTGGACCTGACAAGGAATTCATGCCGCTTCACTTCGGTGTTCCGGATGATGCCCGTCTGGAGCTGCGGATGCTCCGGATGCCGCCAAACCTGAACGTCGAATTGTTCCAGTGGTGGAGCAAGGACCGATCCGCAATTTTCCCCAGGGCCAGCGATGCAGGTGGCCACCACCTCTGCTTTGTCGTCGATGACGTCGACGACGTAGTAACAGCAATTAACCGTCACCCCAGCATTGAAATCCTGGGACACCGCAAGGAAGTTGCCGGAGACAGCCCAAGTGTTGCCGGCAACCGCTGGGTGTACGCGCGCACCGACTGGGGACTGATCCTGGAATTTGTTGATCGATCGCGCGTCGAATCCCCACCCCGCCTCGTCGGACCCGGCGACTGGCATACCCAATCTACTTCGGAGGCAACCGCATGAAAATCGCTGGCCATACCCTCGGCACCCCCAATCACTCCGTCCCAGAGGCCCTGCGCCTTTTTGCCAGAGCCGGTCTTGACGCAGCAGAAGTGATCTATCAGGACGACTACATCAGCGGCCTAGGCATCCGCGATAGCGCAGCGGCCGTAGAAGCCGCTCGAGTCGCTGATGGTGAGGGCATCCCTATTATCGGGTTAACTCCCTACACGACGGCTATTAATGCGACCGACGAGTTGGCGCGCCAACAGGCAGTTGATGAACTGAAATCCGCGATCGACACTGCCCACATCGTTGGCGCCGACCGTATCCGGGTCTACGCTGGCGCGTGGCAGCCCGGACAGGCAGGTCACGCTGAGCACTGGTCGCAATTGGTGCGTTCACTCCAAGAACTGGCTGTGCCTGCAGCGCAGGCAGGCGTGGTCCTGTGCGCAGAAAACCATTTTGGCACCATGACCCAAAGCGCACGCGACACCGCAGCCCTGATCCGCGAAGTCGATTCACCAGCAGTGCGCGCGCTGTATGACCAAGCAAATCTCACCTTTGCGCACGACGAGTCCATCGAAGAAGCATTCAAAATACAAAGCGACCTCATCGGCCACGTGCATGTCAAGGACCTCATCTTCGTGGACCCGTCTGCACCATTCGTTGCATCGGAGACAGCACGAGTGCATGCCGAGGAACGGGCGGTGCGCTCGCGGGTAGTAGGGGACGGGACCGTGGATTGGCCGTTGATCCTTCGCCACTTGAGCGAGATTGGCTATGACGACGTGCTTTCCCTTGAGTATGAGTACCGGTGGCACCCCCAGGATCTTGATGAACCAGAAGTCGGATTCCGCCGCGGTGCCCAGCACCTTCGGAAGCTGATCGCCCAGCAAGAGGCCGTCGCTTCAGGTTCCACGACGGGAGTTCGCTCATGAGCGCCTTGCGTGTAGGAGTTGTCGGGGCCGGACACATCGCCTCTATTGCCCAGCTTCCCACTCTTGTTCAGCGCAGCGACGTTGAACTCGCTGCTCTGGTCTCCCGCCGGGAAGACCCGAGCGAATTGCAACGGCGATGGGGCTTCAAAAGCGTGTATCGCAGTGTCCGAGAGATGCTTGCCGGGGAAGATCTGGATGCGGTGTTCGTGTTGACTCCTCGATCCGAACATGTCGCTGCCGTTGAAGCGGCGCTGGAAGCAGGAGTCGATGTCTTCTGCGAGAAGCCCCTTGCAACCTCGACCGACGACGCGGTGCGCTTGGCACAGAAAGCTGAAACGCTCGGACGCGTCCTGATGGTTGGGCTGAACAGGCGATTTGCTCCGGTCTACGTCGCGGCACGTGAAGCTTTCGGGGAATCCGGTGCGACGTTCTGTGTCGCGCAGAAGAACAGAGCTGGCTCAGAATACAGGGCTACGTTTGAAAACGCCATCCACATGGTGGACCTGCTGCGCTGGTTCTGCGGTGGCGAGGTAGTAGATGTATCGGCTACTGCAGCTGGCACGGACGAGTGGGAAGAAGACGGAACTGCCGCGCTCATCCGTTTCTCCACGGGAAATACAGGAATTCTGATGGCCTCGCGAACCGCGGGTGCCTGGTCGGAGAAGCTTGATGCGCATGGCCAAATGCGTTCGGCTGAAGTCATCGCGCCAGATTCGGTGACGTTGGTAGACGGCGGAGTCCGAACTGTCCGAACCATGAGTCCAGAAGCTTTTGGGTGGGCGACCGCCACCGATACCTTCGGCTTCTCTGCGGCGGTACACCACTTCCTGGACCGTGTTCAAGACCGAGGAGAACCGCTGACTTCAGGATGGGAGGCTGCAAAAACCCAGCAGCTTCTTGACCGGATCCTCGAAGCGGCCGGCCTTCCCACCGAAGAACAGCCCGGGCGTACTTGGGCAAGCCAAGCAAAGAAGTAACCCAGCGGTCAGCGAAAGGAACACGACATGAATAAGCAGGTTGTCCTGGTAACAGGTTCCAGCGGGGGCATTGGCGCCGCCGTTGTCGAATCGCTGCTCGAACGCGGAGACATTGTAGTCGGCGCGGACCGCCAGCCCCGTGAAAATCAGCAACTCGACTCTTTCTACGAGCTCGATATCACCGATGAAGAACAAACCAAACAGGTGATCAGCAGCCTCGTGGAGCACTACGGCAGGCTGGACGCGCTGGTGCACACCGCCGGCGTTCTTGGCGATGTGGCAGACCCACTGACCACGACCACGGAAGAATTCGAACGGGTCATGAGGATCAATACGACCGGATCCTTCACCATTACTCGAGAGGTCGCGAACGTCATGCGAGCCGCGGGGACCAAAGGCACGATTCTCCTCTTCTCGTCGGTGGCGGCGAAGGAAGCCCGTGTCGACTATCTGCCCTACAACGCAAGCAAGATTGCAGTTCTGCACATCATGTGGTCCATGGCTAAAATACTCGGTCCCCACGGCATCTCGGTGAACGCGGTAACCCCGGGCCCAGTCAACACACCACTATGGGCGCAGCTCGCGGACCAGTCAGGTGCTGCTCAGGCAGCTCGCGATGCGAGAGCAGCACAATTGCCTATGCAGAGATTCGCGGAACCAAATGAAGTTGCCAACGCGGTCACGTTCCTCACGGCAAGTGAAAACAGATACCTCACCGGGATTTCCCTTGATGTTGCCGGCGGAGCGCACCTTGGAATGGGTACTTAAAGTGCCTATTCCGGTATTTCACCCGGCAAGCGTGTCTTTTTTGAGCAAGCCGAATTGCTTTTGCACGAGCTGAATCAAATATGGTTCTTAGCCCGAAAAGTCTTGAGATTCTCGAAATTCTCGGAAGTCGGAGTATTGCTCGCCGCCAAACCGAGATAGCCTGTCGAACGTACTCGGCCGAAGGGAAACTGCCATCAGTGACTTGGCCTTTATCGCTGATGTAGGACGACTCATCGAAGGCCGGGAAGTTCAAAGCCGGCGGGGAAGAATCGAGTCTTCAACAATAGGCACATCGCCGCCCACACCAGCTACTGCAAGCTGGTGTGGGCGGCGATGGTCTTGTCCTGAGGTCCGGATGATGCCTAGTGCTGGTTGCCGTTGTTGAAGTGGTAGCCGCCCTTGCCCTGGTTGGCTTGGCCGTGGGCGCCTGGCCCCTGGGCGTTGGTGCCCGGTTCAACGTGGTTGGTCTTGGTGTGGATGATGTCGTAGTAGACGCTGGAGTCTGCCGCGTCAGGGAACACACGATAGGTGAAGACGTTCTTGTTCAGCTCGATGATCGGCACGACGCGCTGGAACAGCACGTCGCCTGAATCATTCTTGGCATTGATCCATCGCTCGGTGCCCTCGGCGTTCACGGTCCAGTCGCCCATGAGCTTCGGGCTGTCATCCAGGTTGTACATGGTGTAGGTTCCATCGGCCTTGAAGTAGGCCCAGCCAACAAAATTGGAGACTGCAGGGCTATCCAGGGCGACCCGACGGCCGTCCTGGTCAACAGCACCGGTGGTCTTCCACGGGGTGGACGCCAAGGTCTGCGAAGGAGTCAGGTTCTGGCAAGCGGAGGCACTGGCGGAAACCGAGCCGTGCTGTGCTGGTGCCGCGTTGGCCGGGGCCACGGAGAATACTGTGCCGGCAGCAAGTGCTACTGCAACGGTGGACAGGGCCATGCGGCGGGAAACTGTGGAAATGTTCATGGCTTCAACACTACGGATGGCCAAAACTGCGCACATCAGCCATCTGGCTGCGTTCCTCGGCCTGATGGATTACCGCTAAATCCTCGCCTAGTGAGCAAGAAATGGACTTGTCGCAGGACTTCTTGCCGTATTTTGCAGGCTATTCAGGGTTGTGTCCAGCACTGTAATTGCCATCGGATGGCCGACCCTGGCAACTAGGGTTTCCGAAAAGACAATCCTTGTTCCTCTAGCGCAGAACGCAAGATCCTGATTGCCTTGGGGCCAACTCCGTGAATGGAGAGCAGCTCCTTCTCCGTGCAGCCGCTAATCTTCACGAGGCTGTCGATGCCAGCCTGCTTGAGCGCTCGCGGAGCTGTCTTCCCCAACTCATTGGGCAAGTCGCCGACAGGGCGCACGTCAGGCGTTGCCATGCGTAATCCCGCTGATCATAAGTATTGTGAACATGGCATCAGAATACAGGGCCGGGTGCATCAGAACAGGTGACTGCTCAGGCCTGCAACGCGGTACCTACCGCATTCCTTCCCGGCGAATTGCAGTGGTGATCGCTTCGACCCGAGTCTCTACTCCCAGCTTGGCGTAGATATGGGCCAAGTGGGTCTTGACCGTCGCCTCCGAGATGAACAGGCGCTGGCTGAGCTCCTTGTTGCCCAGTCCCTCGACCAGCAGACTGAGCAGTTCCGCCTCGCGGGGAGTCAATGCCTCATCGGGATTGCGCAGCCGGCGGAACAGCTTGGACGCCACCGGAGCGCTCATGACGCTCTTTCCACGGGCAGCTCCGCGCACCGCAGTGAAAATCTCCTCCGGCGCCGCATCCTTGAGCAGATATCCCATGGCCCCGGCATCCACCGCGCGGACGATATCCGCATCCGAGTCATAGGTGGTGAAGACCAGCACGGCCTGCTCTGAGTTGCGCCGGTGGATTTCCTTGATTGCGTCGATGCCGTCCATGCCTGCGCCCATGGCCAGATCCATGACAATAACCTTTGGGGTGAGCTGTTCCAGGGTTCGCAGTGCGGCCTCGCCGGAATCTGCCTCGGCAATGACTTCGATGTCCTCTTGGGTGTCCAGCAACGCCTTGAGTCCGCTGCGGACCACTAAATGGTCATCGACCAGGAGTACCGAAATTGTTGTCATGAGATGTTCTCCTCGCTGGGGATTTGCGCGGCCACAATGGTGCCGGCACCAGGGGTGCTCTCTACCGAGAATTCGCCACCTAATTGTTCCACGCGTTGTTTCATGGCTCGCAAGCCGTATCCTCCCGACTCAGAAGGTGCACTGATCTGTTCAGGGTTGAAGCCCCGGCCGTTGTCGTGGATGTCCAGCGTGACGGTGTCCTGGAGGAAACCGATGGTGACTGTGGCCTGCTCTGCCATGGCATGCAGCTTTACGTTGGCCGCGGCGCTTTGCACCACGCGCAGCAGGGCATGGCGAACCTCGGGCGGCACCTCGCGCGCGGTGCCCACCACATGCAGCTGGACCTGGGGGACGTAGGCGGCCGCGGCGTCGCGGAGCACTTCGGGCAGCGGACCAGTGTCCACGGCGGGAGATGCCAGATCATGGACCAGCCGCCGGGTCTCCGAGAGATTGTTCCTGATCAAGTCGCCAGCATGCCGGACCTCGTCCCGTGCGGTTTCAGCGGGCCACTTCCGGTGGGCTGCTTCCAGGAGCAGCAGGCTGCTGGCCAGGGATTGGGTGACGGTGTCGTGGATTTCCCGGGCCACGCGTTCACGCTCGGCGATGATTCCGGCGCGGCGCTCGCTGGCCGCGAGCTTCAGTTGCGCGCTGGAAATCTCCTCGTTCAGCCTGCGCTGCTCGGCCGCGTCCTGTTCCATCTGGGCGAAGACCACGGTGAGCATGGCTCCAATGGCCAGCGGCCCGAGCAGCATCACGATGTCGGTGCCGCCGCTGAAGATGAACCAGCTCAATGCGGCCGCCAGGATGGTCAGCCCGCCGGCCAGGTAGCCAGCGATCCCCTGCAGCGACTTGCGGCAGAGGAAGAACAGCCCGAAGGAGCACCAGGCAAAGCTGGGTGCGAGCAGCACCAGGACCGAGGACGTTGCCACCAGCACGATCACCCATGGGCTGCGGGTGTGCTCGCGGTTGGCCAAGAGCGCGGTGACCAGATAGAGGGCGCAAACCACTCCGGCGAGCACCATGATCCACAGGTTTTCGGCCGGGTCGTGCCGCAGGACGTAGCGGATCAGCGCGGTGACCATGAGCACGGCAAAGCCGAGATGCACTACGGCATCAATGCCGCGGCGGGATGCCAGCAGGGACTTCGGGGAAGCGGTAGCGGTAGTGATGGCGGGAGCCTTTGTCGAAGTGATGATGCCTTCCCATGGTAGAACTTGCCAGGGGATTCGGGCTCCGCCTTCCGGATGGTTTTCCTTGCTTATTAGCTGATGCACGCAACAGTGGCTGTGCTGGATGATGGGAAGATGCCAATCTCCGGAGAGCCGGTGATCCCCAGCGAGGAGTGCTCATGAACAAGAACCAGGACCTGCCAACTGCCACGCAGATCAAGGCTCCGGGTCTTGTCAGACGGGCTGTGGCCATGGGAGCGCTGTCGATTGTTGGTTTAGTTGTTCTGGCTGGGTGTTCCTTGGCCGTGCCAGATGCGCAACTCACGGCTACGCCGGCACCCACCGGCACCGAGTCCGTCTCGACTGGAAGCGCGGCCCCGGAATCAGGTCTTGGCGCTGGAGAACAGGAAGACTTGGATCAGCGACTGATCCGCGCAGCCAAGGACAACGACGTGGAACTGGTGCGGGAACTGGTTGCCGCCGGTGGCAATGTCAATGCCAAGGACTCCCTGGAGGATTCGGCCTTCCTCTATTCCGGGGCCGAAGGATTCAACGAGATCCTGGAGCTCACCCTGGAGAACGGCGCGGACGTGAAGAGCCTGAACCGCTATGGCGGGACAGCGCTGATCCCGGCCAGCGAGCACGGGCATATTCAGACCGTCAAGATCCTCATCGACGCCGGAGTCCCTTTGGACCACGTGAATAATCCAGGCTGGACCGCCCTGCAGGAAGCGGTCCTGCTCAATGACGGAGGTCCGAACCAGCAGGAAGTCGCCAGGCTGCTGTTGGAAGCCGGGGCGGATCCGCAGATCACCGACCAGCAGGGGCGCACCGCGCTGGAGAACGCGCGGCGATTGGGCTTCAAGGAGCTGGCCGACGTCATTGAATCCCACGGGTAGTTCCGTCAGACAGATGCGTTACCAACCATTCATTTCGCGTTTTCTAACGAGTACGGCAGTCTCGTAATTCCATGTCACTTTCTGGTGTTTGAGTAATGGTGTTCTCGAAATCGAGGGCACTCGCAACGCTATGAAAGGTTCGCCCCATGCGTCCCCCTACACTCCTCACCCTGAGCCTGCTCGGCCTCGCTGGCCTGGCCATCACCGGTTGCCAAGCTTCTGCTACTGCGGCCGATGCCCCGATCAAGATCGCGACGCTTCCCGTATCGGACGACCCAACGGCGGTCAATCCCAACGAAGCCCTGGTGGAACTCCTTGAAGCCGAGACCGGACGTGAAGTCGAGGTCACCGACGTCCCGGACTATCTAAGTGTCGTTGAAGCCATTCGAGCAGACCACGTAGACATGGGAATCATGAGCGGCTTCCCTTCTGCCCTGGCCGTGAACACCGGTGAAGTTGATGCGCTCCTGGCATGGAAAGGCAGCGATGAGCCGGTATCCACCTGCGTCGTGCTCGAGGACTCTCCAGTGCAGAAGCTGGAAGACTTCCGCGGCAAGACCATTGCCTTCGCGGACCAAGCCTCCAGCTCCGGCTACTTCATGCCGGTGTACATGCTGCACCAGGCTGGGCTGGAACAGGGGAAAGATTATGAGGCTATTTTCGCCGGTGGCCATGAAGGCAGCTTTGCCGCCTTGGAGCAAGGACAGGTTGATGCGGCTTGCACCGCTAACGTCCTGACAGAAATGGGCAAGCCGATGTTCCCCTTTGCCGAGGGAGAGTGGCGCGGCATCGGTCAGAGCCCGTCTATGCCAATCATGGGTAGTGTGCTGACCCGCCAGTCATTGGATGAGCCAACTCGTACTGCACTGCAGGAAGCCATCCCGAAGGTCTTCTCTGAGGCCAACAAGGAAAAGCTCGCAGGCTATTCATCCTTCATCGGCCTGGAGATCGAAAATTCCCCAGAACCAAGCGGCTACGCCGGATTTGCCGAGATCGCCGATGTCGCCGGGGTTGAACTCAAGGACCTGAAATGAGACCCAACGCTACAACGGTTCCCAGCAGTGAGCCGGGGCTGCTTTTGAATACTGCACAACTGCGCAGCGCGTTGCCTTTGGTGAGCGTGCGCGGACTGCAAGTTAGCTACGACCAGAAGAAACCGGTCAAGGTTTTGGACGGAGTTGATTTGGACCTGTTTCGTGGCGAGGTGGTTTCCCTGCTTGGCGCATCCGGGTCAGGAAAATCAACGCTCATGAAAAGCCTGACAGGATTCGCTCCGGTCAGTGCAGGAACGGTGCGGGTGGCCGGACATGATGTGCTAAATCTTCGCCGAGGCGAGTTGCGCCAGTTGCGATCCGAGGTCGGCCAGGTCTTCCAGCAGTTCAACCTGATCCCGCGGTTGAGCGTGCTGTCCAATGTTCTGACTGGGGCCCTGCAAGAGGCGGGAGCGATCAACCTTGTGGGCGGTTTCTCCAGTGCCCATCGCAGATACGCCATGGAATTGCTGGATCGCGTAGGCATTGCCCATAAAGCCAGGGACCAGGCACGTTCCTTGAGCGGTGGCCAGCAGCAACGCGTTGCCATCGCCAGGGCCCTGATGCAGCGACCGCGCCTGATCCTGGCCGATGAACCGGTCGCCTCGCTGGATCCGAAGCTGGCAGATTCCGTATTGCAATTGCTGCGCGACATCGCAGTGCAAGATGGCATCCCCGTGCTGGTCAGCTTGCACGTTGTCCCGATGGCGCTGGCTCACAGCGATCGCATTGTCGGTTTGCGCCAGGGCAAGATGCTGGTTTCCGGAGCCAGCAACCAACTGACCGCCGAGTCCTTGTCTGGGATTTACGAACAAGGTGATCACGATGGGAACTGAAACTGAATCCCGTTCCGTGGTTGGCTCGGAGCTTTCGGCCAACGACAGAATACGGTTGGAACGAGCGTTCTCTATCCCTCGCGGCCGGTTCCTGCTGGGCATCCCGGTAGCACTTCTGATCCTGTTGTGGTCTGCCGGAGGCGTCGGTTTTGATTTCCTGAAGCTTGGCCAAGGTTCGTTGAACATGGTCGAATTCCTGGGCCGATTGATACCACCTGATTTTTCAAAGATCTCAACGATCTTGGAATTATTGCTGGAAACCCTGCAGATGGCCATTGTCGGTACCGTGCTGGGCGTTGTTTTCTCGTTGCTGATGGCCTTCTGCTCTGCTTCCAATATCGCGCCATCGTGGTTGTACTACCCGTCGCGCTGGGTCATGAATGTGATCCGTGCGGTGCCTGACTTGGTTTTCGCCCTGATGTTCGTCTCGGCCGTGGGACTAGGACCGTTTGCCGGCATCCTGGCCATGACCCTGGGCTCGGTGGGATCCATCGGAAAGATCTTCGCCGAGGCAATGGAGGCCGTGGACAAAGGGCCAGTGGTTGCCATGCAAGCCGTCGGCGCGTCCAAACGGCAAGTGGTCCAGTACGGCATCTTGCCTCAAGCAGCCGCACCTCTGGTGTCCTACACGCTGCTGCTTTTCGAGGGCAACGTCCGTGGTGCAACCATCCTTGGACTGGTCGGCGCCGGCGGCATTGGCCTGGAGCTAACCACCGCCATGCGCATGTACGACTACGGCCACCTGTCCGCCATCATCATCTGCATCATCGTGCTAGTCACGATCATCGACCAGGGCAGCGCCCTGATACGAAGGAGAATCACATGAGCACCCCAATCCTTGATCTTGAACTGAGCGCGCCAGTCAATCTTAGAGACCTCGGCGGCATCATGATTGCAGGCGGAAAGCTCCGGAAGAATCTGGTGATTCGCACGGATGACATCGCTTATGCGACACAGGAGATCGCCGACAGCTTGGTTGAGGGGGGATTGTCTGCCGTAATTGACCTGCGCTCGCCGGCGGAAGTGGCCCTGACCGGGCGTGGACCGCTGGCCCAGTTCCCGGTGGCCTATCATAATCTTCCCCTGATCAATGATGTTTCGCGCTCTAATCCGCAGGTAAGCGAGGGGTTCACGCACGCTGGCATGGGGCAGATGTATTTGGACATTGTGGAGAACTCCGCGGCCCATCTCGTCATCGCTCTGAATATCATCGCTTACTCGCCAGGAGCCACTGCCTTCCACTGCGCGGCAGGACGAGATAGGACTGGCGTTGTCGCCGCAATGCTCCTCTTGGCCCTGGGCGCCAGTGATGAAGATATCGTTGAGGATTACGCGCTGACTGGCGCAAATATGGGCGCGATTATGGAGCGGAATCGACCAATCATGGGGGCAATGTGGCAGGCTCTTGGTGTGGATGTGCCTCAACCCGATACCTCGGCTCTGCTCAGGGGAGGAATGGAAGAATCCATGGAGATGCTGCTCGGAGAGCTGCGCGAACGCCACGGTGATCCATTGCTTCCCCTGCGTGAAGCGGGATTGAGTGATGCCACCGTGCAGCGGCTGCGCCAACGCGCATTGGAGGCCTGAGGTTGGTGCCCGCATTGCAGGTGCAGGCCCCGCGACGGCCGGGACGTCCACGCGATGAAGAACTGGAACAGCTGGTGCTCGATGCCGCTCTGGAACTGATCGATTCGGAACAGGAAATCACAGTTTCCAAACTCGTGGAGCTCAGTGGTGTCAGCCGTGCCGCCATTTACCGGCGATGGCCATCATTGACCTTACTGGTTGCGTCTGCGCTGAATATCGGTCGCGTCGTTCAACCCGCAATTTTGGTAGATGGCGATCTGCGGCAAAATATCTTCGAGTCTTTGTATGGTCGCAGCCTGGAGCAGGCAGCTGAGATGTATTCGGAATCCCGCTTCAGACATCGAATCCGCTTGGTGATGGCGGACCGAGAACTCCAGCGTGCTTATTGGGAGTCCCACGTGAAACGACGCAGGACTCCGGTGGAGGACGCATTGCGCGAAGCGATGTCTCGTGGCACCTTGCGCAGTGACCTTGATGTGGAAGCATGCTTCGATACATTGGCGGGAGCCGCCTATTATCAGCTGGTGGTACGTGGCGAGCCGATCCGCCTGCCCGAAACCCGCGCGAGGCTTGAAGCAGCCTTCGATACCGTCTGGCGAGGGATGCTCGCGTAGCTCTGCGCTGTTCTCGGTTCAACCCTCGGGTTTTTGGCTGAGAAGAGCAAATGCGCTTGTGCCATTGCAAAGTATGGCGCAAGCGCATTTTCTATTGCGGCAGGCCGAGAGCGGGTCGCCTAGTACCTATAGGACTGTCCGCCGTCGATGGGAATGACCGCGGCATTGATGAAACCAGCATCGCCTGCGGCTTCCCCAGTGAAGTCTGGCATTTGCACTGCCTCGCCATGAAGCACTAGGCAGGGACGGCGCTCGTCTTGGCCAACGAGCGAAGCCGTGTAGAAGCAGCGGGGATCCTCTCCGATGCGGGCTTGCTGATTGAGCGAGTGGATCATCTCAACGGTGCCCCAAGCGGGTGCATGCGCCTACGTGGTTTTGGCCAGTTATCTGCGGTCTCCTTCTCGCACGAGTAGGCGATCCTTGCGGTGCAGGTGGGCGCTATGCCTGCTGGTATTCCTGGAGCCTTGTTCGCAGGGTGGTCAGGAGCATCTCCAACCCGATTTCGAATGCCTGGTTGTTGCGCACCGTGCCCTTGGGCTCAAGGCGCAAAAGACGCCCGAGATTGCGGGTTTCCCCCTCGGGCTGCCAAACCACGTCCGAGGCCGCGTAGTCCAGGCCCGAACCGAGAGTGAAGGCATCCATGAGCTGTATGAGGACTAGCACTTCCTCATCGGGGAATCCGGCATCGACCATTGCCGAAGCGATGGTGTCATAGGCGAGGATGACCCGCGGCTCCGTCACGGTGCTGGTGGCGATCAGCGGAATGATGCGGGGGTGCGAAGTATACATGAGACGTTCGGCGCGGATAATCAACTCGATGACCTGGTCCCAAGGGGCATCAATCGGCAATTCGGCCATGTATCGGGAGGATAGGCGCCCACGCACCAGTTCAATGATGGCCTCCAGTCCCTGAACGTGGTTGTACAGGGAGGGCGGTTTAACGCCTAGGGCGCGCGCAAGGGCATTGACGCCAAATGGCTGTCCGGAATCAATGAGGGCAATGGCCGCATCGGCAATGATGTCGGCGGTGAGCACGGGCTGGTGCGGTCGGGCCATGGTGCGGTTTCCTGGGGTCAGTGGCGGTCGAGGCGCGGCAAGTGGCTGCCGCCGGTTCTTCCCAGACTATCGATACTTTCATCATGGCGCTTTGCGGACAGTCCGGGGGAAGGTCTTCCCAAATGTAGTGGCATGGGTCATACTCTTTAAAACTAACACCATTAGTTTACGCGAATCCGGACAGGAAATTCATGTCCGGATCGCAGACTCCGCCATACCGCCCCAGCTTCCTGGAGAAGATTCCGCCATGTCCCACTCTTCACCCGGCGTTCGCATTCCCCTGCGCCTGCCAACTGCCTCGGCCACTTTCGCGATAGCCATCGCCGGCTACCTCGCAGTCAATCTCTCGCCGTACATGATCACCGCGCTCCAAGGTGCCATCGGCGCCGACTTTGTCGCCGCCGGGTGGATTGTCACCTTGGTCCTGCTGGCCACGGCAATCATCGGACTCGCTGTGGCCCCGCTCTGCGCTGGACGCTCCCGGATGCTGGTGGCCCGCGGCGGTCTGGCTCTGGGCGTGCTGGCCTTCGGCATCGCGGCGATGTCGCCCTCCACCGAGGTGATGATCGCCAGCTTGCTGCTCGGCGGAGCTGGAGCAGGCGGCGCGGTGGCAGCTTCCGGAGCCGCCTTCGCCGCCTTTGCCAACCCTGACCGGGTTGCCGGCCTCAATGGGCTGGCTAACCGAGGGGTGATCACGGTGGTCTTGGCGGTGGTTCCGATGCTGGGGCTCGCCCCGATCAACGTCTTTGGCGCGCTAGCGCTCTTCTGCCTCATCGGGCTGGCGCTGAGCCCCTGGCTGCCGCAGGCTCCGATCACCCAGGACGTTCCGCAGCGCACCCGCGGCGGCTCGCCGCGAACCGCGGATCGCCGGGAGACCCGTGCGGGCCTGCTGCTTTTGGCGGCCTTTGCGCTCTGGGCAGTAACGGAGGATTCGCTCTGGGCCATGGGCGGAGTACTCGGAGATTCGCAGGCTGGTGTCTCCGCACAGGGGCTCGGCTTTGCGCTGAGCGGGTCAACTGCCGGTGGCCTGATCGGATCGATGGTGCTGATGATTGTCGGTGGCCGGATAGGACGTGCCGTTCCGATGGGAATCCTGATGCTGCTGGGCAGCATCTTGAAGCTGGCGACCGGATTCGCCACCGATCCCGTCGTATTCATCCTCCTGTTCATTGCATGGAATACCACTTATGCCGTGGTGTTCATGTACTTCGTCGCGGTCGCCGCGGCGCTGGCAGCCGACGGCCGCTGGTCGGGGCCGTTGCTCGCCGTCTACCTGATCGGTTCCAGCCTCACCCCAGTGATCGGGGCCGGCCTGCTGGCCTCGCTGGGCAACCAGGGCTTCACGCTCGTCCTGGCCATCGCCAGCATGGCGTTGGCCGTGCCTGCAGTGGCCGTGGCGCTCTTCTCATCGCGAGGAAACCGGGCTGCGGAAGAAACTGCGCCCCCGGGGGAGAGCCTGCCGGTTGCCAGCAACAGCCTCGAGGCGTAAGCCGAACGCCAAAACATACTAATTGACAATCCCTACATATTCAGGAGTCCCCATGACCATCACACTGTTCCACAATGCCCGCATCTTCACTGCCTCTGTCGACCCAGACAACAGCTGGGCCGAGGCCATGGTGCTCGAGTCCGGCACCGTCACCTTCACCGGAACCAGCACCGCGGCGCGTGAGGCCGCAGGCGCCGAGGCCGAAGCCATTGACCTCGACGGTCGCCTGGTGCTTCCTGGCTTCATCGATTCCCACACCCACCTTTTGATGACCGGCGAAGCACTGGGCAAGGTGGAACTCACCTCGGCTTCCACCCTGGCCGAAATCCAAGCCCGGCTCGCCGAGGCCCGCGCGGCAGACCCGGGGGCAGCCCGGATTCTCGGACGCGGCTGGCTCTTCGACTCCGTGCCCGGTGGCCAGCCGACGGCCGCCATGCTCGACGAGGTGCTCGGCGACGTGCCCGTCTATCTGGACAATAATGACCTTCATTCCTGCTGGGTCAATAGCGCGGCCCTCGCGGAGTTGGGAATCACCGCAGACACGCCAGACCCTATCGGCGGGCGCATCGTGCGCGATGCCAGCGGCCAGGCTACCGGGCTGCTGCTGGAAACCGCCGCCCAGCAGCTGGTCTGGCCTTTCCTCGCGGCCCAGTCCAGCGATGCTGATCGCGACCTCGCCCTGCAGCGCGCCTTCCAGGCCTACCTGGCCGCCGGAGTCACCGGCGCCGTGGACATGGCCTTTGACGAAATCGGCCTGGCCACCATCGAGCGCGCGCTGGAACGCCATTCGAGCGTGCTGCCACTGCGGATTGCGGCGCACTGGTTCATCGCCAACACCGGGGATGACCAGGCCAACGCCGCACAGGTGCAGCGCGCAGCCCAGTTGGCTTCCAAGGACTATGGGCCCAGCTTCCGGGTGGTGGGCGTGAAATTCATTGCCGATGGGGTGATCGACGCCTGCACCGCCGCGTTGCATGAGCCGTACTCGGACGGCAGCAACGCGGGCCCGATCTGGCCGCTGGAGCGCCTGGCCCCGGCTCTCGCTGCGGCAGACGAGGCAGGATTGCAGGTGGCCGTGCACGCCATTGGCGATGCCGCGAGCGCCATCGCTCTTGATGCCATCGAGCAGGCCATGGAGGCCAACGGCCCAATTGAGCGCCGCCACCGCATTGAGCACCTGGAATACGCCGCTCCGGGGACGGCCGAGCGCATGGCCCGCCTGGGGGTCACCGCGTCAATGCAGCCTGTTCACACCGATGCAGCCTTGCGCCCCAACTGGGACGCCATGCTCGGGGATGACCGCACGGAGCGCGGGTTCGCCTGGACGGAATACGAGCAAGCGGGCGCATTGCTGGCCTTCTCCACCGATGCCCCGACCGCACCGCATGCGGCACTGCCCAATATGTTCGTGGCCACGACCCGTCGTTCCGCGCTGGATAACACCTTTGAGCCGGTCCAGCCTCAACTGGCATTGCCGCTGGCCAATGCCATCTCCCACGCAACGCGTGATTCCGCCGCATCTGTAGGGGACGGCGCCACCCACGGGCGTCTGGAAGCTGGGTATGCCGCTGACTTTGCGGTGCTCGATGCGGATCCCTTCGCGGAAGGCAATGACGTGCTGCTCACCGCACGGGTGATGCGTACCGTGGTGGCCGGGCAAACGGTCTACGCCGCCGAGCCCGCCCGCACGATGAGTGGGGCCTGAGCCGCGGGTCAGCCGACTGTGTTATCTGGCTGAATTGGCGGTCAATGACTGGTTGCCACCCAAGCACGATCAGTTTTCTTCGTGAGCATTGGCACAGACGGACACCGTGCTTAGGTGTTTTTGGCAGATAAGTCTCCACGAGTGGCGGAGTCTGTTGAGCTAGCACGAGTATTGTCGTCCTTTCCAGATTTGAGTAGCTGGAAGGAACGGCAATAGAGCTTGGTTGTGCGCAATTTGGCGAAATTACAGAGCGCCGGCTACTTGCAGGTTCAGCCAAGACGATACGGCGGAATGGTTGTTACTGCTTATCCGAACACACACGAGAAACAAATGGACGGTCGGATCATACGCGCATTAAAAATGTATATGGAAACCGGTCAAAATGGATGCGAAACCGGTTATTCCAGCGGTCTGAGTCATTCTAGCCGTCCGCCACCGCCTGGTCGTTTTTATGTCTTCAATCCGCTATGCAACTTATCTAGTCCAAATGGTCCATAGCATGTGTTATGTTGATCAAAACTATGGCGAATTGGAGAAGGCATTGGTAGTAGGTATCGGTGGATGGGCTGATCAGGAGCTCAATGTACTAATTTCCGAATATTTCAAAATGTTGCGGGCAGAGTTAGGTGGTCATTCCTACGTTAAACGACGCCACAATGAAAGAGTTGTGAGCCTAACAGGGCGTACAGCCGCTTCCGTTGAATTCAAATTCTGCAATTTGAGTGCAGCGTTAAATGATCTTGGTGTTTCATATATACGCGGATACAAGCCAAGATCCAATTACCAGAAGAGGCTTTTCGACCTAGCTGAGGAGCGTATCAGCGAAATTTCTAATAATGATTTTCCGCAAGACGAATTAGACCACGTTTACTCAGATTCAAAGACGCGTGAATCAGTTGACGCAGAGTCGTTGAATGGGAATGTAGATGCATTTCAGAGCGCGCCAACGGAAACACATACCAACTCCATTTCAGTTTTGCCACTACCTGACCACGAGCCGAGTCGAGAGAAGCAATTTTGGCAGCGAGTATCAGCGCTTTGGACTCGTGCTACTGGGGGCGAAGCAGTCGCGGACCGACCTGAGACGATAGCCACGACACAATCTGTTAGCGATCCACTTGAACATTTAGAAGGTCCAAGACCAGCGGGCCTCAAAGAAGCAGGCGAATGGTTTGCCTCCGGCTTGAAAGAGACAGAAGTACCCCGGCTGCTATTTTTGGTCGGGGGACCGGGCGCGGGTAAAAGTCACATGGCTCGCAACCTAACTGCAGGACTGCAAAGAGTTTCTCCCCCAGATGATGAGCTGGCTCACCGAACGTACGAGTATTCGGGCAACAAGCTGCCATTAAAGCTTGTAAACGACGCAACTATTCCGAGCGATAATTATCCCGAATTGGCGTTGTCTCACGAGATCTCGGATGCTCTGAATTCTAAGAGCCACCTAATTGCTTGCGTCAATAGAGGCATGCTAGTTGAGGAAGTCCAAGAATACGTACAGAATCAGCAAGCAGACAGCACTATCCATTTGTCGGCAGAAATAATTCGGAGAGTAAAGGACCCTGCGAATTCAGCGCATACCTTAGGAAATTGGCGTTTTGACCTCAAAGGCCAATCTTCGTACATTCAATCTGGCAACATTGAAGTTGATGGGAAATTACATTCTCGCGTTGTCGTCGTCTATGTAGACGTATGTTCTCTTCTTGAACAGAGACCGTGGGTACAGATTCTCGATAATGGAGACATCGTCCCTCAGGAGTATCCGGTGGCTACCGCCAACAAATCGATTGATGACTATGCTCGATCGGCTGCTGGAAAATTGCTTTCTGATGTGATCGACTACTTGGACATGCCGCAATCGCTATGCTCTCAAGCAGGAATGAACCCTGTAGTGGCCAACATTCTTACGCTGAGTAATGCTCAAATGCGAAGCGGACTACTGGCGACCTTAAGGTCAGCAGAAATTTATACGGGTAGCCGCTTTACGTATCGAGAAATCTGGGGAGCAATTGTCAGAAGTGTCGTCGGGCATCTTCCAGATACGACATTGCCAAGCGACGTTTCTTGTGCCGGGGCGGTCGGTGAGGCCGCAATGTATAGCACTCCGAGCAAGCGATTTGAAGCAATGATGGCCGCCGGTGATTTCAGGATTTCCAACTCGCTCTATGGAACTTCATGCATGTCAAATTCACGGCTTCCTGATCCTAGGAAAAATCCGGTTACGAGGCTTACCTGCCAAATCGATCCTCTTCGCGATTCTGTGGCCGGCAGGCTTTCGGACCCCAAAAGCCACGGATGGGCTAGTCCCGTTACCGACGCATTGAGCGGATACGGACCAGGCGAATCTCCGTTGAAAGCTCTTGGCTCTGATCAGGAAACAAGTGCCAGTGACTTCGTAGCCCACGGAATTACTACTTTCGAGTTAAATCTCGACCAAGCGTTCCGGAGTGTATTTGAGGACGCACGCACGAAAGAAAAAGACCGCGCAAAGTACGTGAATTGGTATGGCGCGTACCTTACTCGGCTATACGCGCTTTATCAGGGTATCCCGGCGTTCCGTCGTGATATTGAGTTGTGGCAGCAGACGTGGAAGAACAGTCCACAAATTCCGAAGGTGCTGGAATCCGGACTTAGGACGCTTTTGAGGCCGAGCCGAAATCCTGAAGATTTGATTTCGCGGTCTTTATTGCCGGTGCTTGATAGCCGGACTGTACCAATTGTTGGTTCCGTCGTCCGTCCGAAGCTGGCATTATCAACCGAGAACTACGAGCTTGAGACGAAAGTACATGGGGAAGAACTCCAACTTGAGCTTAAAGAAGGCGGCAAAGTAGTAGGGAGCATCTCCCTGGATCTGTCGCTAGTTAGAGAGGCAAATGCATGTTCTCTCAACTATTCGGGCGTAACTGAACTTAGTGAGGCTACTTTGCCTCGTCTGGAGCGAGTCCGTTCGGCCCGGTTGGTTCCTGGGAAGCTAACTTCGGATAAGTACCGGATCGTTGACGGAAGCACAGACTACATCGTAAGAGTAAGTCCTGTTTCGGGACGTTCACTTTCAGAAGGTAATAATGACTGACGCCACTAACATGGTTCTGAAGATTAACAGGCCACAATATGTATCAATCCCTGAAGGGTTCGTAAGCGCGCTGGCGTGGCAATGTTTTGGCGTTGACGGTAGCCAGAACGTTGCAGACTCTGTCGGCCGTATTTATCGCTCTATTAAGAAGAGCACATCAAAACGTGTACGCATTATAGAGACGGCTCCTGAACGAGAAAGACTATCCGAGTTTGGACTGGCGCTCGCGAAGCATGGCGTGAGTGTTGAAGATGTAGATTCAGAGGTTCTCGCTCAAGCCGTAACTAATTCAGTTTCTGGGATTCAGTCAGAAAAGGGAACTATTCAGGCATCAAGCCCGTTGACCCCAACATTTGCTCTCATGCAGGATATGAGGGGCATTCAGGGGACGCGTAATCCACCTGACCTTGGTGGAATTTTGGACGCCATGTATCAGTACGGCCTACCACGAGATTCAGGAGCTCAACCGAGCGCCTCAGAGCGCTGGCTAAGATCGGCCCAACAAAGATGCGAACAGGACCCGTTGCTGGCTGCAATGGACGGTGCAATTAGAGAGGTGAATTTCAACGACACCTTGTTCACTAAAGAACTGACTTCCATTCTGCCGCTTGCAGATTTTTCTGGCACACCCTTTAGGTGGTTTCAGGAGAGCTGGTCGCGCCTAACTTCGGAAGAATGGGTTTCTGCATTGCCGGCCCGTGTATGGGCGGATTGGGCAGCTACTGTCCTCCGCTTGTCTTTCGCTATGGGTTTTCTATGGGAGGCCACTTGGTACGTAAAACTTGCTAGGTCAGTAGTGGCAGGCGAACTGCAGCCCTGGGAAGAATCTATCAAGTCAGTTGGAGAGATCCTTCCATGGCGGTCGATGAGGTCTTCAACTTCAGTCCGAGACATCGCGGCTCATTTGTCATGGGTTGTTCATCATGGAGCTGTCGTTCGAGAACAATTTGCCAATTGGGATAAGAGCGGCAAATTTGAAGACCTCTCGTTCGAAGACGCGTTGAGTATGATGCATTCAGATGATGAATGCCGGGCGGCACTCAACCAAGCCTTGAGCAACACCCAAAAGAACACCAGTAACATTCAGGAAGCAATTCGGTACACATTGAAGACCCGCGACCGTGTTGGAGAGGCTGCCGACTATTATGGGTTGCTTCGTTCTTCGGGAAGATTCTTGACCGTCGATCCGGGCACTGAGTGGATCACAGTGGTAGCCAGTTTGACTTGTCAGCGTCCCGGAGCAGAGGCCAATGTCGGAGATTTGATGAAGAATCTCCAGCTGCTAGGTCTGTATCCCGAACTTACTGATGTCGTGGACCTATTAGAACGCGCAGGTCTAGCACGAGGTAGTGCTGACGCAGATCAAGGCGTTCGCATTCAAAGTGCTTTCTAGGAGGACAATTTTGTTATCACAGGTTTTTGTAGAGTGTTTTAAGGACCGTTCCGGACTAAATGCCGCATATCTTCCTTCTGGAGTCAAACGAAGTCTCGCTGAAGACATAGTGTCATTAGCTAACAAACAGTTTGGAAGCGATGATTATGCATTCTTGATAATGCCCGATTCTGACGCAACAGCAAAGTCATCACGCGATGCAGTCCGATATCGGCAAGGACAGCATCTTGCAGTCGTGTCAGGTAGGCACCCGGATTTAGGATCCGTTACAGGTGTTTTCAGTGAAGTCTTGGGGGCTAGCTTCCCGGAGGATTCAAGCGGGTCTATCACTCTGAGAGAAGTGGCTAATTCAGCGACCAAGCTGCTTTTTCAGTCCGTAGAATTGCCAGCCAATTCATTGGATCTTTTGGACTCTTGCTCCGATCTATTGCTCGGTGCGCTCACACGATTAGCGGATATCCTGCAAGCCTTACGCCAGGGGACCAGACCGTGGAATGTCCAGTGGTACGAAGCCGCTGATTCAGGATTAAAAGTCTTCTCGTCCCTAATCGTTGATGACAAGCCATCTGTCATAGATGTGGAGAACTACTTCAAGAAGTATATTTTCGCAGTTTTTGGTCTACCACGTCACGAAACCACTAAAAACTACAATGCAACTGAACTTGCTGACGCGTATAAGAATTTTTGGTCGGACAAATCTGCGATCGAAAATTCGGCCAAGATGCTCGGTTACACCGGGCAAGACGACGGCAATGAGCACCCGATCGCGGACATACGCTGGGAAAATTTCGACGATGAATTGATTATCCAAGAAAACCTGGCACTAACTTTCGGTGCTCTTGTTCGCAATGAACCAGAAACAACGAGAAAATTCAGCGAGCTTACTGAAAGTCAATTTACTGATCCAAGTCGCGGATCGTCTGACCTTAGCAAGTTACGTGTCCTTACTCCGAACAAGGAATCTCTCAGTTTCGGCTTCGGTACCAGTTCCGATGGTCCGATCATTGTTCGAGCGGACTACCAGGAGTGGGACGGTGTGTTTGTTTCCGAGGAGATTTACATACATCTTCCCACCGTAAGGCCAGGATCTGTTGAAGGAGTCGCAAATAGTGGAGTGAAGCTTCTGTGTTCCCCGAAGAAGTATTCGTGGGAAGGGAAACTAGTAGAGGACGAGGATGATGGTGAGCTGTACTTTGTGGGTAGAGTATCCGCAAAGGCAGTTTCACCCGTAAATATTCAGCCATCGAAGGTAAGCCTTAAGATTGAAGTTCCAGATGATGATCTGTTGGTTGGTAATGTCGATCAGCAGGCTGAGTGTGCGATCCACGTTGTGAGCGCTTCAACTCCAGGTCTGATCACAATTCCACTAACCGGAAAAAAGTCACTCAAAACTGGAAAACTTAGTTATTACGGCCCTGAAACCTTAATAGAAACAGAAGAGTTCGAAGAGACTGCGGGAACCATTTGGTCTTTCGCTGTGGAGGGCGCTGCAATCAAGCACAGGTATCTTGCCTGGGGTTGTACCGAGTCGCTCCCAACGTTTGAAGGCGACGAATTTCAGTCGCCGACTGGACTGGACGGTATCTGGTACTTTGATTCTCCACCATTGGCTCTGGCCAGTATCAACGTGGGGTTCCAAGAATACGAATGCCGATCTGAGGACAGTAGCAAAGCACCGTTGTCGCCCATCGCGGCGGCCATAGCCAAGAGAACGCCTTCCAGAGATCCGCTGCCGCAAGGCGAAGAACAATCGCTACGCGGTCTATACGAGAAGTGGCTTGTAGAAAATTACGCCGATGACGACGTGTTGGGTGCGTTGGGACATATCGCGATGCCTGAAGATAGAGATACCTCACGAGAAGAAGTCGTTCCTGTAGGTAACGGTTTCCTCATGCATGAATCGCTTGCCGCTGATTGGCAACAACTGACGGACCTTGAGGTTCCTGAAGAACTTTACAATTCCGTTGAAGCAAACCAGTTTCGGGAATCCTTTAAAGCGCTGAAGCTGGGCCGGCAATTTAGAGTCGATGATGAAGGAAGGACTCATCTCCGTCCTTCGACTGTAAGTTGGCGCCATCTTTGGAGTGGCGAGAGGCGCGAGATCAGTGACTACCTTACTGCGTACGCCGACCTCATTCGTGCGTCGAATAGGATCGGAGACCCAGCGGGAAAGTTCTGGGCAGCGTATCCGTTTTCAATAAGTATTTGGTCAACTAACGATGATGCACTTACCAAAGCGGTACTACTTAGCCCTTTGCACCCAATCAGGCTGGCGTGGCTAGCTGGCGTCGAGGCTACGCTTTGGGGATCCGATATCGCGGAGAATCTTGCTGGAACGGTAGAGGGCTGGAACATCCCATTCTTCGGCCCTCGTGAGGAACCTTACGGGCGTTTTATGGCTGTACCCATGGAGACGGGAAACGAGCAGGTCTTTCTTGGCTGGTCGATGCTGGTTATCGCCTCCACTTCTGACCCAAAAACTTTGCAATCCCCTACGCTAGCTGCAGGAGTGCGACTTCCAGGCACAGCCGTCAGCGGTCTAAACGCAACTGCCGTCGCAGCAGCCATGCGTAGTTACAAGCAGATTAATCCACATCTATCTACACTTTCTGTTGATCTGGCAGCTCAGTCTAGTCAAGCACGATTGTCCGAAGTTGACGTGTCTGTGTTGAGGGAGGGATACAACTGGGCGGCAGATAAAAACATGCCATTGCGTGGAGGAATACGCATTTGGGATTCATCGCAGCGAACTGGCGCGCCACCATTGGACGCGATTGCTCGCAATGTAGATCTGGCACGGGATGTTCCCATGTCGTGGAACCGGTACAGCGCTGAAAATAATAGTTCCATCAGGTCAGATATCCGCATCCTCCAAGACGGCGGAGTTAGGGTGAGACTACGTGACGACATTTCGGTTTCTCAGTTAGGTGCCCTGGCTGATGTTCCATTACGCCGATACGAAGCCATGAGCGGTGAAGTTTCGACAGGCAAATATTCGACTTCCTCACCGACTCTGACTACTGACCGGGGATGGCAGCCTTTTGTAGACGCATTGGTAGAGCTTGAGGGTGCGAGCCGAAACACTGTAATTGATACGAGACTATTTGCATCGCAGTTAGCAAATGATCAAGCGAACTGGACAGTCGCCGGAGAATCTTTGATGAATCCCAGCGCTATGGCCGAGATATTACAGAAAAGTTCATCAGGCGATCAGATGCTTTGGGAATGGCGACCTCCGTTTTTGGAGAGCTCGAAAGGAGCTCCTGCCGTGGAACGAAGGCCGTTTGTGTCCATTGCCAAAGTTCCGAATACTTTCCGGAGGCAAATCCGTGAACTGTTGGACAAAGTTATCGGCGACGAACGAGCTCCAGAAAAACTTGAAGTCGACATCCTTGGACGACTCGGCACTCGTGGCGTAGGGCTATCGTCAATGTTGGCCATGGGGGCGACACACGCATCCGGAGCCTTAGGTTTTTATTTGGCATTCGAGCTAATGGAGAAAGCTAAGGACAAATTCAACGGTACATTCGTTTTGCCGATTGACGCATGCGATGGGTTCCTTCGTTCACTAGCTGCGACGGCGCATACCGCAGACTCCGCGCGTAGAGCTGATCTCTTGCTCATAAGGCTCGAACAGGGGAAAGTGACGTTGTCGCCCATAGAGATCAAGTTCTATGGGGTTGCTTCTGACACGGAATCAATCCTGCCCAGCGCGTCGTCGGACACTCTGCTTGCAGAAGCCGTAGAACAAGCCAACGTAACACTTGGTTTACTGCAGGGCGTTAGCCAGGCGTGGCTAACTGCGCAGGCGGACGTAGCCAATGCAGCGCTTTGGAGCAATGGAATGGCTGCGTTGATTGAGGCAGCGATCAGGCTTAATCCCGTTGCTACGGAAGAGCTTGAAGCTACACGTTCAGCATTGCAGTCGATCGTTGACGGCAAATTCACTGTTTGCGTCGGCAAACCTGTCATCACCTATTTCCGACACAAGGGGCTAACTGCGGATGGCCACAGCACAGTAGTACAACGTGTATCGGAAGGACACCTTGTAGAAAAATATGGTGAATATGGTCTACTGGCAGCTGCGGCGAGTAACGGTTTTGAAGCCGTTCAATCTACAGACAATGAGCTGGTGGCGCGCTGGAGCGAGTTAGTTAATTGGTCTCTTGATTCAGCTAGTCCATGTCGATCCGGCATACGTCGAGAAGACAAATCAGAAGTCAACTCCGGCTCGGATACGGTGAAGTCTCAATTTGTCTCTCCAACAGAAGGTAACGAGACATCGGTACCTCAAGAACGGACGGTGGAGAGCGTTGAGAAAACAGAACCTAAAGCCCCAACCGTTAGCACGACGAGCACGATTGAAGGATCCGGAGAGCCCAAACACGAAAATGCTCCAGCTGAGACGGATATGTCGCCAGAGCAGGGCCGTCGTGGCGAGGACCCCATCGCAACAACTGATGAGCCGTTAGTTGAGGAAAATGACGGCATTCGGTTTAAAGTTGGTGATACTTTAGGGAGCACTCAAGTATCTGTGGACTTTTGGCCGAGCAATACTAGTCTCAACCAGCTGAATATTGGGGTTGTCGGAGACCTCGGAACTGGTAAGACGCAGCTACTTAAGAGTCTAGTTTTTCAATTACGGAAAAAAGCCAAACAGAAGCAGGAGACTCCGCTCACCACACTTATCTTTGACTACAAACGAGATTTCCAAGATCAGGATTTTTTGGACTCTGTAGGCGGAAAATTGCTACATATCGACAATATTCCCCTCAATTTCTTTGCACTTCGTGGCGGCTACACGCCGATGAAAGCTTCCCAGAAGTCTAACGAGTTCATTGATGTCCTGGACAAGATCTATGGCGGTATTGGGCCGATCCAGAAGGACCGCCTGCAAAGCGTCATAACTGATCTTTATCGTGAGATGAAGCCAGCGGCTCCAACGATCTCGGAAGTTTTGGCCAGATATCAAGAAGACAATGATAAGCCCGATTCAGTAACTGCGTTGCTGCGTAAATTTGTAGTTTCCGAGATCTTCTCAAGTGACAAGGAGCAATTGCTTTCGTTTGAAGAACTAATGGAAAACAACGTCGTTGTTGTTGCGTTGAATGATTTTGGCACAGATGACGACGGTAAGAATGCTCTGGTTGTGCTGTTCCTAAACCTGTACTACGACTACATGCTGAACTCGAAAAAATGGCCTTATGTAGGGTCTGATCCTCAACTCAGGACGTTGAACTCGTACTTGCTGGTGGACGAAGCTGTGAACATTATGAAATACAAATTCCCGGTGTTGATGAGCCTCCTTTTGCAAGGACGGGAATTTGGTGTTGGCGTAATTCTTGCTTCCCAGTACCTGACACACTTCAAGCAAGGACAAGAAGACTATGCGCAGCCCCTACTGACTTGGTTTGTTCATAAAGTTCCATCGATTTCCCAAAAGGACCTATTCATGTTGGGGTTGCCAGATAAGACCGAAGTCATGCTCCAAAAGATTCCTAAGCTTGAAGTCCATCAGGCCCTGTACAAATCTTTGGGTGTAGATGGACGGTTCGTTAGAGGTCTTCCCTACTTCGAAGTTGTCAAAGGACTTTAGGTTGGGGAGCCCGCCAATTCACTAAAATGTCCCCTGATGCCGGAGAATAGATACTGATGAAATACGTAGATCTGTTCTCCGGCTGTGGTGGTTTAAGTCTCGGGGTTGAAACCAGTGGTGCTGACTTGGTGCTGGCTGTAGAAAAATCGGACCAAGCCGCTCGAACGTTCCGACACAATTTGGTGGCGGACGCTTCTAGTGACATCAGTTGGCAAGATTACTTGAGAATGTCCTTACCTGAACAAGCGGCGCACAAGGTAATTGTTGACGAGGTCCAGAGCCTTTTGAGCAATGCACAAGTGATGTCTCAACTTCAGGATGAGAAGCTGGACTTCGTTGTGGGAGGCCCTCCCTGTCAGGGATTCTCGTTGGCGGGTCTACGCCGACCAGACGATGTGCGCAATCAGCTTCCTTATCAGTACCTAGAATTTGTCGAAAAGACACAGCCCAAGATGGTTGTAATTGAAAATGTTCTGGGTATGGGACAGAGCTTTTCGAAGGACGCAGATTCGTCATTTGCTCAGTTGCAAGTTGCCCTGTCCCGAACCGGGCCTGGCTACGAAGTTCAGGCAGTTCAGGCGGACGCAGTGCACTACGGCGCACCTCAACATCGTCCGCGATTGTTAATCGTAGGGCTAGACAAAAGAATCGCGAAAGACAAAGGAATTTCGTCTTCGAATTCAATTTGGAAATCAAATTATAAGGACTTTATAACCGGAGCGACTCCGCCACTGGTACCAAAACCGACTATTTCTTATCACGACAGGCACCTTGTAAGCGATGCAGTCGGTGATCTACTACTGCATACTGTCCCGGTACAAGATGGTAGTTCATATGTGGAAGAACTGAATGCTACTTTCAGTTCTACTGTTGTTCCAACTTCCCCGAAACGTCTGAGCAACCGATCGTTTAATCATTTCGAACGAAAGCATCGCGAATCGACCATCAAAAGATTCCGCATATATCAGTTTTTGAAAGAAGTCGGAATTGCAGAAAGACTGTTGCGTCAGATTGCGGATATGACTGATGAGGTAGCGAGGATTTTTGTAGATTCTGAATTGGCGCAAAATAATTCAGCCGTTGAGAGAGCACAAGCAGAGGGCTTGTTTACAGGACTCTCGTTAGTTGAGATACGCGATAATATTCTCGAGTCCTCGACACGCAAGCATTCGCAAAAAGTTCTGTCCTGGGATGAGCCAGCGCGAACCGTCGTTACTTTGCCTGATGACTATGTACACCCCAAAGAACCACGTGTATTTACAGTAAGGGAACTTGCCCGTTTTCAAGGTTTCCCTGATTCATTTGAGTATCTCGGTCCGGAGACCACTGGGGCCCATCGTCGTAAGTTTGAAGTTCCTCAGTACTCGCAGGTGGGTAACGCTGTATCGCCATGGTTGGGTTTAGCAATTGGAAAAATGATTACCGACATCCTGTCATAGTTTTGTGAAGTCATGGTCGCGTCGGATAGAGTTTCGCGTGCCTCGGGACGAATGATAATGAAGTTGCGTCGTTAGGGTAGCCGCCTGAGTTGTGGAGTAATTTGTCGATGCAATTCAATGTGTTAAAAGGCGGCGCACTCGACGATTGATAATCCCTGGGTAAAGATTAGAGTGGCTTTTCGGGAGGTCCTCATCCGTTGCCTCGGAGATCCGCAGTATTCTTTGCGCTCTACGAGCGTACGTGTGTACTTCCGAAAGGGGAGATGCACCGATGATTCAGACAGTCGGAATTCTATATACGGCTTCGAATACTTGTGGCTTCCGTGGTCATCTTTTTTGGATCATCCAGAAATTTTTGGACAACTAATTTCTCGGCCAATGTTGAGCGTAATCCGACCCCAATGTGCCCAGGATGACCGGCTATAAGGTTATTGACCTTCATGCTTACTGAGCTCGCGGACCGAAAACGGTCATCTTTAGCTGTCTCCTCATGAATATTCGCTGAACGCAATAGTTGGGATAACTCTTTGATTCCAGGGGTTTTTGAATTCACACCGCGCCATTGCCTTTTATAGGCAAGTTCGGCCGCAAGTATCATTTCTTCTTCAGTCCAACGTGGATTATGCATGATTTGAATTATATCTTTCTGGGTAAATGGAGTTATTGTGGCGTCATTCCCTCAATGATCTCACTGCGGAATCACTGTCGTTGTTTGCCACGAACAAGTCCCTGCATTTAGCTTTCTATAGTCGACGGTTCGGCAGGCATGGCGTAGATAATATAAGTGAAATTTGATCCCGTGTGGATAAGCTGAAATTAGGAGTAGTTGTTGAGGACAGAGCATATATTGGGCGACTGCGACACTGGCATCGATGATGCCTTGGCCTTGATGTACCTATGTTCGCTCGGCCACGTGCAGATCGAAGCAGTCACCAGCACCCCAGGCAATGTTGATGTCGAGCAAGTCGCCGCGAACAATCGTGCACTTCTTAAACTTTGTGGTAAGTCTGATGTTCCGGTGCTTATCGGTGCCCGTGAGCCCCTAGAAATTCCGTTGGTGACTACACCGGAAACCCATGGCCCTCAAGGTGTTGGTTATGCGACGTTGCCTGATCCTGGCTCCAGCTCCAGTGCTGACATAGACGCGGTGGACTATTGGATCGAAGCGGCCCGCGCCAACCCCGGCGAGCTTACTGTTCTTTTGACTGCTCCACTGACCAACTTCGCACTAGCGCTGCGCCGCGAACCAAAGCTGCCCTGGCTACTGCGCAAAGTAGTCATGATGGGCGGGGCCTTCTACTACCAAGGCAACACCACCCCAACGGCAGAGTGGAACACCCATGTAGACCCGCACGCCGCCAAGGAAGTATTTGCGGCCTATACCGCAGCGGCTGAACAAGGCCTTGAATCCGAGAAGCTTCCAATTGTCTGTTCGCTGGACACCACCGAACGTTTTGAAATGCAGCCGGAGTTCCTGACGAAACTGGCTGAAGAAACAGGATGCGAAGAGCAAGAACTGGTCCAAGCCAGTGACGTCGAAGGCACGCTCAGCAAAGCATCCAACCCGCTGGTGCGCTACCTTTCTGATGCCTTGCGGTTCTACTTTGAATTCCACCGGCACTACGACCAGGGCTACATTGCTCACGTCCACGACTACTTTGCAGCCGGCGTCGCAGCGGGAACCCTGGAATATGAAACTCGTCCCGCCACTATCGATGTCGAGACAGAATCACAATTACTGTTTGGAACTACCGTGGCGGATTTCCGGGGACTCTGGGGCAAACCAGCAAATGCCCATGTGGTGTCCCGAAACGATCCAAAAGCAGGCTTTGAAGAACTGGTTAAGCGCCTCGGTGCGCTGGCCCGAAAACTAGACAAGGATTCCTAGGTGCCAAGACGAGTGAGCTAGAATCGTCTACCGGGTCGAGGTGACATAGACCCGCAACTCGCGCGCGCCAGCCAGCTCCTTGGTGCGCAGTCATTCTCGTACCCCAGGACTGATTCATCATGTCATCAAATCTTCTTTTGCCCGACGAATCTTCGTCGCAAACTCTACGCCGCCGGCTCTTGGCTATCGCAGGAACCGTTATCCTCGTGGCAACGTACCTGACCTTGATCATCACCCAGCCTATGGGAATCGTCGAGGGACTGGGACAGGGCGTTGCCCTCGGTACCTTCGCCGCCTACCTTGCCGCCGCCGTTCTTCTGTTGCTGGCTGTATTGCCTGATCTGCCTGTCTCCACCTTGACTTTGATCCCAGTAGCGCTGGCTTTGAACATCATCCTGGGACAGTTTGTCGGCTCGGTAATGATCCCTCTCTACATCGACTCCATCGGTACGGTCATTGTCGGCTTCCTGGCAGGACGCCGTGCAGGTGCCGCCACCGGTGTGCTGAGCACCTTGGTTTGGTCGTTGTTCGCACCCACCGTTCTGCCGTTCGCAGCCGGTGCCGCACTTGTCGGTTTCCTTGCGGGAACCGCTGCACGTTTCGGGGCACTGCGTCGCATCTACCTGGCGCCAGTTGCTGGTCTTGTTGCCGGTGTTCTCGTTGGCGTGGTTTCCTCGCCGGTAGCGACCTTCGTTTACGGTGGCACCTCGGGCGTAGGTACCGGCGCATTGGTTGCCGCCTTTAGCTCCATGGGCGACTCGCTGCTCTCTGCTGTCACCAAGCAGGCACTGATTTCGGATCCAGGGGATAAGACAGTGGTCTTCCTGGTCGCAGCCCTTCTGGTGTACGCACTGCCAAAGCGCTTGAGCGGCAGCTTCGCCTTTGTCCGCCGCTACCGGGTCTTGGGAAAGCGCGTCAGCAAGTAAGCGACAACTCATGCCCCGCACCGTCAAACTTCACCCATTCACCATTCTGGCTATTGCGGTAGCAGTTATCACCATGACGACTGCTGCCAGCCTATGGTGGTTGAGCTGCGCCGTCATGGCACTGTGCCTGCTCATCGCTGGATGGGCGGGGCACCTGAAAAAGTTGGCAATTCTCAGCGGTGCCATGCTGCTGCCAACATTCCTTTCCTTGCTGTTGATTCATGGGCTGATCTCCCGGGACCAGTCTCCTGCCATTGCGCGGTGGGGCCCGCTGCGAGTGACCATCCACGGTCTGGAAGTGGCGTTGTCGCTGGGCCTGAGGACGGCAGTTCTTGTCGTGGTTGGCCTGCTCTGCGGATTGCTCATCGACAAGCATCAGCTGGTGGCTGCCATTGACCTCTCGCCAGTTCCACCACAGCTGGGGTATTTGTTGGCGGCGACATTGTTTTTGCTGCCGCAGATGGCTGAGAAGCAACGCCAGATTGGCGAAGCGCAAACCCTGCGCCATATGGGCACCGGAACCGGGCTGACAGGGTGGTTCCAGCGCATGCGCCTGCGCGCGGTACCGCTGGTTCTTGCGTCTATGCAGGATGCTCAAGACCGTGCCGTTCACCTTTCGGCGCGAGGTTTCCCTGCCGCGGGATCTAGAACCCGTTTGCGAACGGTTCCGGATTCTTCGGTACAGCGCGGCATCCGGTGGGTTGCCTTGGTCTGCGCAGTGCTTGGGCCGGTGCTGATCCTTGCGCTAGCAGGGATTGGGAGCAGGTAGTCATGCGCCGAAAACTCACTCATCAATCGACTGCGGTACTTGGATTGAACCTTCGCAGCTTCGCCTATCTCGATGGGCCGGACGCAATCCTGCGGGACATGCAGCTGGATGTGCATCCCGGTTCCCTCACGGTAATTTCGGGGCACTCGGGCTCCGGTAAATCAACGCTGGGCGCAGTACTTGCTGGCTTGCTGCCACGACACGGCATGGACGAACTTGTCGGAACCGTCAAGGTGGACGGGACCGAGATTGAATTTTCTCCTTCATCGGCTCCACGAGTTGATGTCGCTCAGTGGGCCAAGCATGTAGGTCTATTGCCTCAAGATGCAGGACATTACCTATCCGGCATTCGAGGGACGGTCGCGGAGGAGCTGGCGTTTTCGCTGGAAAACGCAGGCGTTCCGAGAGAACAGATGCATCGGCAAGTCACCCAGCTTGCCCAGAGACTTCGTCTGGAGCACTTGCTGGAGCGAAATCCGCAGCAACTATCCGGCGGGCAAGAGCGGCTGGTCGCTTTGGCTGCGCTGGCCATTAGCGAGCCTGATGTCCTTGTCCTGGACGAGCCATTGGCCGGGCTGGACCGGCAGGCCACTAAGCTTGTTTCAGAGATGATCAACATGCTTCGCGCGAATGGAACGGCTCTCGTGGTGCTGGCCGACTCGATGCAACTCTGGGCCCATGAGACAGATGAGCTCTGGGAGTTGGCCCGAGGGACTCTGCAACGGATTTCATTCGAGAAGCTACAACGTGAGCCTGAGAGCGCAGCGACGCACCGCCAGCCGATACCTGCGGACTCGCGGGTATTGCTGAAAGCGGACTCTGTGCAATTGGCTTATCCCGGTTCCACCGAACCCGTAGTGCAGGATTTGAATCTTCAAGTCAGGTCTGGAGAATGTCTTGGCCTGGCAGGCGCCAACGGTTCAGGGAAGACGACCCTGCTCAAAGCCATTGCTGGTTTGCTGGAGCCCTCGGCAGGAACGCTGGTGACCTTCGGGCAGACGGGGATGCTGCTTCAAAATTCTTCTGATCAGCTTTTTGAACGCACGGTTTTTCGAGAAGTGTCGTTTGGACTTCCAAAGAAAAGCGCAGCGAGAAAACGTATCTCCGAAGTGCTCGCACAACTAGGCCTTGAATCCTATGCGCAAACCCACCCCTATGAATTGCCCGCTTCCGCGCGCAGGCTGGTGGCCTTGGCAACCGTGATGATCCACGAGCCGCAGATCCTGTTGCTGGACGAGCCCACCGAAGCCCTGGATGAAGCCGGAGAATCCAAGCTCCGAGAAACTATCGCAGCGGTCTTGGAACGCGGCGGAGCGGTTATTCTCTCTACCCATGATGAGCGATTCATGGAAAGAGTTGCCCACCGGGTGCACCTGATGAAGCAATGGTGACGAAGCAGACAGGGGTTTGATTGACACGTCATCGACTTTTGGGATGGATCGGAGTAGCGTCCAAGGTATGAGGCCAACGGAAATCCCGTGACCATCTCGAAACAGAAAGTGAGTGCATCATGGCTCAGTATGATGTGGCAGATCGTTCGGCAGTAGTTACCGGCGCCGGATCAGGTATCGGACAAGCAATTGCAATTCTCCTCGCCGCCAACGGAACCAAAGTAGTCGTCCAGGACCTGAACGGCGAAGCTGCCCAGGGCACCGTGGACACCATCAAGGCCGCCGGCGGAGAAGCCGTTGCAGTCGCTGGAGACGCAAGCTCCTCGGAGGTCATTGACGAAACCATCAAGGCAGCCAACGCCATGGCTCAACTTAAGATTGGTGTCAACAATGCAGGCATCGGCGGACGCGCTGCCAAGGTCGGTGAGCTCACCGATGAGGACTGGGACAAGGTCATCTCCGTGAACCTGAACGCCGTCTTCCGCGGAACCCGTGCCCAGGCCAACGCCATGAGCCAGAACGGCGGCGGTTCCATCGTGAACATGGCCTCCATCCTCGGCTCCGTGGGCTTCGCCGGCAGCTCCGCCTACGTCTCCACCAAGCACGCCGTGGTGGGCCTGAGCAAGACCGCCGCAGTTGAATACGCCACCGACGGGGTGCGCGTGAACAGCGTGGCTCCCGGATTCATCGAGACCCCGCTGTTGAAGCAGATGCCAAAAGACGCTTATGACGCCTTGGTATCCAAGCACCCCATTGCCCGCTTGGGCCAGCCAGAGGAAGTCGCTGCGCTCGTAGCCTTCCTGGCCAGCGACGCCGCATCCTTCGTCACCGGCAGCTACCACCTGGTTGACGGCGGCTACACCGCAATCTAGCGCAACCGCCTGTCGTGGATGCGGGGCACGCTAGCTCCGCATTCACGGATTCAGGCGCTGAGTGCCGTTAGCCAGCTCATATTCTCCGCTGTAGTGGAATAAGTTGTTTGCGACGGTAGTTACGCAATGCAACTACAATTTCCACTTCAGGAGTCCAACCCATGGATCTTTTTTCCCCAGTAGCCCTCGGCGACCTCAAGCTGTCCAACCGCGTGGTCATGGCGCCACTGACCCGTTCACGCTCAGGCAAGGACGGCGTTCCCAATGCTGACGTCGTCGAATACTACCGCCAGCGTGCTTCCCTCGGCCTGATTGTCAGCGAAGGAACCTACCCGAGCTTTGCCGGCCAGGGCTTCGTCCGCCAGCCAGGCCTGGTCACCGAAGAACAGATTGCCGGATGGAAGAAAGTCACCGACGCAGTGCACGCCGAAGGCGGACTCATCGTCGCCCAGGTCATGCACGCAGGACGCGTCACCCACCCGGACACCACCGGGGCTGAGTACGTGGAGGCGCCAAGCGCCATCGCCGTTGAGGGCGAGTCCCGCACCTACACCGGCAAGCATGCTTACCCAGTTCCCCACGCCCTGGGCACCGAAGAACTTCCAAGAATCATCGAAGAGTTCGTGGCTGCTTCGCGCAACGCTATTGCCGCAGGCTTTGACGGCGTGGAATTGCACGGCGCCAATGGCTACCTGCTGCATGAATTCTTGGCACCATCGGCTAACACCCGCACCGACAATTACGGTGGTTCCCCTGAAAACCGCGCACGCTTTGTCATCGAGGTAGCTACCGCGGTGGCCCACGCTATCGGTGCCGGCAAGACCGCACTGCGCATTTCGCCAGAGCACAATGTCCAGAGCGCCGTGGAAAACGATCGCGCGGATGTATTGGCTACCTACACCGCGCTGCTGGAAGGCATCGCCCCACTGGGTCTGGCCAACTTGAGCATCCTGCACCATGAACCATCCGGTGAGCTGGTTCAGTCGCTGCGCAAGACCTTCGGCGGACCGGTGCTGCTCAACACTGGCTTCGCAGAAATCACCACTTACGAAGAAGCCGCGCGCGTGGCCGCCGAAGGCTGGGGCGACGCCATAGTTGTTGGCCGCCCCGCGATCGCCAACCCGGACCTGGTGCGCCGTTGGAAGGAAGAGCTGCCGCTGAATGAACCAGACTTCGCCACCTTCTACACCGAAGGCCCAAAGGGCTACATCGACTACCCATTCTGGGAGAACTAGTCCTTTAGCTGCCTGAGCCGATTCAGGCAGGACCACCGTTGAATGACTCCCCAAAAGTTGGACTGTAATAGTCAGGGCAACTTTTGGGGAGTTTTTCGCATGTTCAAGATGAAAATCATCGCAGCCGTTGAGATTTCCACTGGAAAGGGCGTATGTTGCCGCGCTATGCCGTTCCTGCCACACGGCGAAGAGACTTTGAATATTCGTCTAGCACCTTCAGAACCCCGTCGTGCTGCCAGATCCGGTTCCTGCTTCGCCCAGATTTTTCAACTAGCACGCCCCGTTCGGTCAGCTGGCCGAGCGCGCGCTGGATTGCGGCATCGCCTAAATTGAGCTGGCTTTTCAGATACCGGGCGTTGACGACAGGTTGAGAAATTAGTCGCGGAAGGATTTTCCACGCGGCGGAACTTGAACGCAAACCGGCCAACTTTGCGGTCGAATCATCTATCTGTGCGGCCAGCGAATCGATCAAGTCCTTGCCAGTGTTTGCCGCAAAAATGGAGGCGTTGATGAAGGCATGGATGATTGGTGCTGCGTTTCCATCGCGGAAGGCTTTTAGGGCATCAAAATAGGCAGTTCTATCTCGCAAGATTCCAGCGGAAATTGGTGCAGTGGTGTACTGGGTAATTCGTCGGTTGCGCAACACGCTGTGAACCAGGGCGCGGCCAGTTCGCCCATTGCCGTCCACGAATGGATGGATGGTTTCAAATTGCGCATGGGCGATTGCCGATTGGACTATGGCCGGCAGATCGGTGCGGGCAATGAATTCAGTGAGGTCTTCCAATGCGTCCTGAACCAGACTGTGGTGTGGCGCAATGTAGGCAGATCCGCGAGGTCCCGCTGTATCCGACCCACCGATCCAGACAAGTTCGCTCCGGAGCTTTCCGGCTTCGTCTTCCATGCCAACTTGTTGCTTCATTAAACTTTGATGCATGGAGAGGATGCTGTTGAGGCTGATATCTTGGGCAAGCTCAAGCGCCGATTCCATCGCATGAACGTTGCCGATAACTGCGCGGCCGTTGGCTTTATCGCCTTCGTCGATTTCCGCTAGCGCGAGTTGACGTGCTGTTGTAGTCAACTGTTCAATCTGGCTGCTTGAAGAGCTTTCAGTTCGGAGTAAGGCGCTGGACATAGGGCCAAGTTCAGGGCTGTCGTTGCCGAGTTTCAGAAGCGAATAGACGTCAAAATCCTGGAGTGAATGCAGAGCTTCTTCTAGGCCGGGGATCTTCAATGCTTCGGGCTGAGGCGACCAATCAGCAATGCGGGCAGGCAACGCAGACAAGTAAAGGCCGGTTTGCCGCTGAACCTCAGCGCTGGAGAAGATCTGCGGATTTGAAGGCTTCCAAAAGTGCTCCTGGTACCCCAGAGGAGGGACGCTGAACCCCGGATAGGGGTTATCAGAATCGATCATGGGTCCCTCCAAAGTGATAGTAACGATTATCTTACTATCACTTTCTCAGAAAGTGATAGTAACGAACTGGCTTACCATCACTTTCTTTTTGATGCTTTGTGCAACACACACTATCGACCGAGAAATGAAAGCCGAACTCGTCACTGGAGAGATTGCACAACCTTGGCCCAGATCGAGCACGTGACCTGATTCAGCAGCTTTTAAGTCCTCTAATCCGAAGCATATGAAGACGCCGTTATCCGCTCATCTTGTGAGCAGAAAACGGCGGCTTCATTTGGTTTCGAACCTATCCAAACCAGGGTTTCTCAGCAGCATCCAACGTCCCGTCGTGCTTTGCCATGTTCAGCCACTGGTCGACATACTCCTGGAACTCGTCATCACCCAGAGGCAACAGGTAGGCCTTCTGCGAGAAGTTGAAAGGCTTGTCCGGGTGAACCGCGCAGAGCTCTGGATGCTCATGGGCAACCCAACGGGTTTCCGAGGCATCAGTGGTCATGACATCTGCGCGTCCAGCGATGATCTCATCAAAGATCTTGTTGTTGTCTTCAAAACGGATGATCTCGCCTTTGGGGTAGTTCGCGTCAGCGAACTTCTCGTTGGTTCCGCCGATCGGCGTAATGGATCGGACCCCCGGCTGGTTGATTTCCTTGATGGTGTCGTACTTGTCCACGTTTTCACACAGGGTGATCGGCGTCTTGCCCTCATCCAAGGTCGCTTCGCTGTAATAGGCCTGCTGGGAGCGCTCAAGGGAAATCGACACCCCGCCCACCGCGATGTCGCACTTGGACGTGAAGTCCGGCATCAGGTCTTTCCACGTGGTCTGAATGAACTCGGGTTCCACCTCAAGTGACTTCGCCAGGTTCTTGGCCATGTCGATATCAATGCCGGACCATTGGCCCGATTCTGGATCAAGGTAGGTGAATGGCCGGTAGTCACCGGTGGTGCAGACCTTGAGCTTGCCGGACTCGCTGACGCTGGCCAGGCGCGAGCCGGTGTTCTGGGCGGTTTGGCCGCCATTGTCTTCTTCTTGGGCGGGCGCGGAACACCCCGAGACGAATAGGACCGCACCCAGGGAAAGCAGGGATGCGGAGCGGATGAAGGACGAGATCTTCTTTGAACGGTCGGTCATAGCCAACAAACCTATAAGCACCCTCGCTAGAGGCACAAGAACTTGGGCGTATCTTACGCGCAGGCCAGCTAGCCGGCGGCAGTGGCCGCCGCAGTGATGTCCAGTGCAGCGACGAGGTTCTTGCTGTGCTGATGCTCCGCGTTAGTCAAGAAATCGTTGAGCGGTCGATGCTCAACGAGCTCGCCCTCATAGAACACCGCCACATCATCACTGGCATAGCGAATCACGTCCATGTCATGGGAGATGACCACAAGACTCAGCCCCATTTTGTCCCGCAACTCCAGCAGCAGATCCAGAATGTGGCGTTGGGCTACCGAGTCCAAGGCGGAGGTTGATTCATCACAGATCAACACCTGGGGATTCGTGAGCAATGCGCGGGCGATCGCCAGGCGCTGCAGCTGGCCGCCAGAGCACTGGCCCGGCCGGCGCCCCAGCAATTCTTCGGGCAAGCCCACCTGGGTCATGGCCTGTGCCATGCGCTCCTTGGCCTGCTCGACGGGCAGCCGGTGCACCGCCGCACTCATGCTGGTGCGGATGGAGAGTCGGGGGTCAAAGGACGAATAGGGTTCCTGGGCAATCACCTGCACGCGTGTGGCCACGTCACCATTGTGCTCGGTGATGATGTGCCCGGTGGTTGGCTGTTCCAGCCCAGCCAGCAGCCGGGCAAAAGTGCTCTTGCCAGAACCAGAACGGCCCACAACACCTAGCACCTGGCCACCGTGCAGGCACAAGCTGGTCGGCTTCAATGCGGCTTGGCCCTTGGCCCGCCGGGTGTAGTTCTTGCTGGCCTCCACCGCTTCCAGGAGGCATCCGGAACTTTCGGTGCGTGGTTCACGCAGTGCCGGAAGCGCCGCGTCAACCAGCTCGCGGGTTTTGGCGTGGCGGTCCTTGGAGAAAATCTGCGCCGTGGGGCATTGGTCCACGATCTGCCCATCACTGACCACCACCACGCGATCGGCAATGTGCTGGATGCTGGCGATGTCATGGGTAATGAACAAGACCCCTACCCCGCGTTCTTGCTGCTTGCGACGCAAGAGCTGCAAGACCTCGGCCTTGAGAATCGAGTCCAGCGAAGAGGTTGGTTCATCAGCCAGGATGAATTCGGGGTCAGCGGCCAAGGCAATAGCCAGCATGGCCCGCTGCGCCATGCCGCCGGACAGCTGATCCGGACGCTTGCCGGCAACCTGGGCGGCAGGGAAGAGACCCACTTCTTCGAGCAATGCGAGTACCCGCGGTTCATGCTGCCGTGCCTTGCCCCAGCCGTGGGCACCCATGGCTTCGAGCAGGTGGGCGCGAATGGTCATGCGGGGGTTCATGACCCGTTTGGGCTGCTGGAAGAGCATGCTGATGCGCCGTCCGCGAACCTGGTCCATGGCCTTGTCGCCGAGCTGGTCCAGGCGCTGGCCATCGAGCAGGACCTGTCCCTCGGCTTGCAGCTGTTCCGGCAGCAGGCCCATGATCGCTTTGGTCAGCAGTGTCTTGCCTGAACCGGAACGGCCAACTACCGCCACCAATTCGCCAGAACGCAGTGCGCCACGCGCCTTGGACAGCAAAAGCTTCTGCCCGGAACTGACCGACAGATCAATGAATTCAAGTTCTTTAGCCATGGATTTCCGCCTTGGGCTCGCTATCCAGAACGTCGTCTCCACCCAGTACATGGGTGATGCGGTTGCCCAAAAGTGTCACGCAGAAGCTGACCAGGAAGATGGCAGCTCCCGGAGCGATCAGGCCCCACGGGGAACGGATGGCATGGGGCTGGGCCTCGGCCAGCATGGATCCCCAGTCGGACTGCGGCGGCTGGACGCCGATGCCGAGGTAGGACAGCGAGCCGAGCAAGACCAGCAGCAATCCGAAGCGCAGGGCAGCCTGGGCCAGCACCGGACCGGCCACAAAGGGCAGGACGTGATGGCGCAAGATGAACCAGCGCGAAGCCCCCACGTGCTTGGATGCTTCCACGTGGTGGGTGGAGAGAACCTGGGCCGCCATGGACCGCACCAAGCGTGCGGTGGGGGTCCATGCGACCACGCCCACCGAGAGCACCATGGTGAAGAAGCCGGGACCCATGACCGCGATGATCAGCAGGGCAATGACAATTTCAGGCAAGGCCAATAGCAAGTCGTTGACGCGCAAGAAGATCTCGTCCAGCCATCCGCCGCGCAACGCGCTGAGCAAGCCCAAGATGGTGCCAACCAGCAGCGAGAACAACGTGGTGATCAGCGCGACGGACAGCGAGAACTGTCCGCCGTGCAGCACGCGGCTCAGGGTGTCGCGGCCCAGGGCGTCGGTGCCCAGCAGGTGGACCATGTTGGGTCCTTGCAAACGGTCCGCAAGGGACTGCGCGTCAGGATCATAGGGAGAGATCAAGGGGGCCGCAATGGTCACGATGACCACCGCCAGCAAGATGAACGCAGGAGCGGAGAGAAGAATCCTTGAAGCGGATCTCTTAGCCATGTCGAACTCCGATTCTCACGTTGGGGTCGCTGAGCTTGTGGATCAGGTCAATGATTCCGGTGATCAGCACCGCGCAGGTCACCACAACCACCACGCCACCTTGTGCTACCGGAATGTCCGCGTCGGTAATGGCATCAAAAATCAGCCGGCCCATGCCAGGAATGGCAAAGATGACCTCGACAATGACTGAGCCGCCCAGCAACCCGGCAAACCACACACCCACCATGGTCCACAGCGGCAGCAAGCCGTGGGGAACGACGTGGCGAGCCAATGCCTGGGTGCGGCTCAAGCCGCGTGCGCGTGCTGCGAGCACGTGTTCGGAGTCCAGCGCCTGGCGCACTCCGGAGCGCACCGCAACGGTGAAGAAGCTGATGGGGCGCAAGGCCAAGATGAAGACCGGGAGCACCAGGGAGGCGGGGGAGTCGTAGCCGGCCGAAGGCAGCAAGGCCCAGCGCACGGCAAAGAGCAGGACCAGCAACGGGGCCAACGCATATTCGGGAATGGCGATGAGCGCATGGGTGATCGAGGTGATCAGCTTGTCGGGCCACTGCCCGGCGCGGGTGGCTGAAATGACACCCAAAAGAATCGATACAAGGATGGCTGCCAGCAAGGCGCTGCCCGCCAGTGACAGGGTGACGCCGATGGCCGGCAATACCTGGTCTGCCACCGGGGTGCCGCTGATATGCGACAGGCCCATATCGCCAGTGAAGAACCGTCCCAGCCACCGACCAAACTGCACCAGCATCGGGTCGTGGAGGCCAAATTGCTCAGCGTAGGCCTGGACCGTCGCCTCATCGGCTTCGCCAAAATCCATTCTTGCGCGCAGCAAGGACCGCACGGGGTCCCCGGGGGAGACAAAGGGGACCAGGAAGACCGCGAAGGAGGAAAGCAGAACTGCTGCGCCGAGTCCAACGACCCGGCGCAGCACGGTGGCTAGTGGTGACACGCTATTTGGTTTTCGCCAGGTCCTTGGTCATCACATAACGGGTCAGCGGGTCCTGGACATAGCCCTGGACCTTGGAGCCCACGCCGTCGATGGCCTGCTCATTGACCAGCCAAACATTCACGGCATCCTTGGCAAGGATGTCTCCGGCCTGGCGGTAGAGATCATTGCGCTTGTCTTGGTCCTTCTCAACCTGCGCCTGGCCCACCAGCTTGTCGTAGTCCTTGTTGCAGTAGTGGCTCAGGTTGTATCCGCCCTCGCAGGTGTAGTCGGCCTGCAGGAAGCCGATGGGATCAGCGATATCGATCATCCGGTTGCGCTGGCTGAGGATCATATCGTACTTGCCGGCCAGCACATCTGGCTCCACCGCGCCGTAGGACTTGGTGACGACGTTGGCCTTCAAGCCGATCTGCTTGAACTGCTCCTGGATGATGGCACCCACGCCAGCGAATTCGGCGCGCTCGGTGATCGCGATGATGTCCAGCGGCTTGTCCTGCTTGTAGCCGGAGGCTTCCACCAGCTTCTTGGCTTCCTCGATATTCACCTGGGGCACGGCCAGATCCGGGTTGGCCCACGGCTCGCTTGGCGCAAACGGGCCGGTGGCAGGCTGGGCGGCGCCTTCATAGATGCTGGCGGCCATGGCTGGCAGATCCAAGGCCATGGTGGCTGCCTTGCGCAGGTCCACGTTGTCGAAAGGAGCGCGCGAGTTGTTCAGGTACAGGGTCGAGGTGCGAGGCGAGTCGGCCTTGAGCACGCTGATCTTGTCATCGGCTTCCAGCGTGGCCAGGCTGGTGGCCGGGATGGACATGGAAATGTCCGCCTCGCCGGTCTGCACCTGGGTGGCTCGGGTAGCGCCCTCGGTGATGTAGCGGATTTCGCCGCCAGCCAGCTTCACCTCTCTGTCCCAGTAATTCTCATTGCGGTCCAAGGTCAGGGACTGCCCGGCTTTTTCCGAGACCGGGGCAAAGGGCCCGGTGCAGTGGTTCATCGGGTCGATGCCCTGATCGGTGTACGCGGCAGGGGAGAGCACGCCAGCGTTCACGCTCGCCATCCGGTAAGGAAGCAGCGGATCCGCGGCCGGGGTGGTGACGCGCACGGTGTCGGCATCAACGGCCTCGACCTTCTTGATGGTCTTGGGGTTCACTGCACGTGCCGGCGCAGTGGCTTCAAGGACGTGATTCAGCGACGCGGCCACAGCTTTGGCATCAAATGCGGTGCCATCCTGGAACTTCACGTTCTTGCGCAGCTCGAAGTCCCACACGGTATCCGAGGTCTGCTTCCAGGAAGTGGCGAGCATCGGCTCGACCTTCTTCTCGGTCTGGTCATACTTTGTCAGGGTTTCCAGGCAACCGGCGATAGAGAGCACATAGGCATCATCGCTTTCCAAGGCCCAGTTGGACACCGGGGCGCGGAAGTTTGCTACGACTACTCGGGCCTCCGAGTCTGCCGCCGCGTCCGGGGATGGAGTGGCGGTGGAGCTGCAAGATGTCAGTACGAGGGCAAGGGCCGCAAATCCTGCGGCTGCGCTCAGTCGTCCAAGGTTCATGGAAATCCTTCGGCAATACGTGATGAATTGGCATCTAATGTATTAGGGCCTTGGTAAGCGTATCCTAATTCGAGCTGTTTCCCGGAGGCCATGAGCCAGGCGAGATGGGATGGAGCGCCAAGGGAAATTTCGTTTTTTCACTTACGCATGCTGAGTAGTGGAAAGTTGATGTCAGCTGTGGAAGTTCTGGCGGTAGTTTGCGTTATGTGTCGCACTTCATGCGATATGGGTGCGCAACAAGCGGTCGCGGACCACCCGGGAGCCAATCCATGAGGCCAACAGCAATGGAATGATCAGCACCAGCCACGGAACGAAGGTCGGTACCGATGAATCCTGGGACTGGGACAGCAACCAGCCGAACAGCAGATTCCCCAGAAGCACGGCCAGGCCGCCGCAGCTGGAGAGCAAGCCGAAATAGGAGCCGGTGGCATTGCAGGCCGCGAACTTCGGAACAAGTCCCAGTGCCGTGGGGTGCACGCTCATATGACCCAGCGTCATCAACGTGACCGCGCAGAGAATCCGCAGAGGGGACGCTTCGTTGCCGAATGCCGATGGGGGAATGAAGGCGAGCACAAGGAATCCCGAGGCACTGAGCAGATAGCCCATGCGAAGCGTCCAGGCGGCGCCGATTCGCGCGGCGAGCCAGGAAACGGGCAGCTGCAGGCCCAGCGTCAGGATGGAGATCCAGGCGAAAATGAGCCCGAGCCATTGGGCTGGCATCTGATGGCGCTGCAGCTCCAAGGGGATAGCCAGATACAGCTGGTTGTAGGCCAGCAGGTCCGAGGCATGCAGTGCGCAGAAGGCCAGGAACCCCCGGTCTTTCAGGCACCGCCGCAGGCCGCCGCGCGGCTTGGTGCGCTGTGCGCGGGAGCTGGCCGCTGCTGGCGTGGCGCTCGCCGGCACGGGCTGGCGCAAGGTGATGGCCAGGAAAATCCCGATCGCCGCAAAGAAGACGGCGCCGAACCCTGCCACGGTGGAAAAACCCCAGTTCCACAGCGCCGAACCCACTAATGGCCCGGTGACGGCGCCGATTTCTCCGGTGATGCTCAGCCACGCAAACAAGGTGGCCCGGCGAACCTGCTGGTGCTGTTCTTGTTCCCGTGCGGTTTGCGCGGCGGCCACCAGGATGTTCAGCCCCGGGGAGAATAATGCCCCGCCGAATCCGGTGAGCAAGGTACCGAGGATGAACATCCACAGCACCGGGGCATCGCCCCACAAGGAGGCGGCCAGGGTGAGGAAACCGGCCGCGCGCACGGCACAGCCAATGAGGATCATGGTGCGGGCGCCATAGCGGTCGGCCAGGGTGCCGCCAGCCAGGAACAGGCCCTGCTGGGCAAAGGTCCGGATGCCCAGAATCAGTCCGACGGCCGAGGACGCCAGAAGGAAGTCATCGGAGAGGACTACCGCGAGGAAGGGCACCACGGCGTAGAACCCGATATTGAACAGCGTCTGGGTTCCCAGCAAAACCGGGATTGTGGAACGTGGCGGCGCCATGGGCGCGGACTGCGGAGAACTCATGAACTATGGCGAGCGATCTGTCGACGGGAAAACCCCGGGGTGGCACCTGCCCAGGCAGGAGGAGGCAAGACTGAAATTTTATCCAATGCAGGGGCCGTTTCCCCGATGGTGTGGCTATTGTTGCTGGCCCGTGCCGGTCCCGTCGGCGCCGCTAGCTGGTCCGAGGAACCGGGTGACCGTGTGCAGAACCTGCTCGGCCGAGTCCAGCTCGCATTCCCAGACCGTCATGGACTCCCAGCCCAGCGCGAGCAATTCGCGGCGATTGTGCTGGTCCCTGGCTTGGTTCCCGTCCAGCTTTGGATTCCAATACCCGGTGTAGGACGAGGGCCGCCGGCGGCCCACAGGGCAATCATGCCCATGCCAGGAGCAGCCATCCACGAAAACAGCCTTGCGCTTGGCAGTGAAAACCAGATCTGGGGATCCCGGCAGCTTGCCTCCGCGAAGCCGGATCTCCGGATGGTCCTTGCGCATGGACTCCAGCAGGCCATCGGGCAGCGCGCCATGGAGCCGATACCGGTATCCAGCGGCATGCAGCAAACGGCGCAGGACTAGTTCCGGCCCGGTATTCTTGCTCGGGATCCGCGACATGAGCTGCGAACGCTGCTGCGCCGACATGATGTCCATGCTCCATGGTGCCGCTGTTCAGGGCAGGGACTCAAGCCTCGCCCACGGGATGTGCCGGGGAGCCCCGGATGCCATGGCGCTGATCTCCGGGGTGCCGGTCAGCTGATCGGCAACAACAGAGGAGCATGTGGGGATCACCGTGGCCCAGCGCTGCTAGCCGTTGGCATTGATTACCGGGGTGGCGACGGCCCCAGGGCGGCGTTCGGTGGCCAGCACGCACAGGATGATGCCGGCGGCCACGGCGGCGACCGGAAGCACCGACGGCAGGAAGGTGCCGGCGAGGATGACCGCGACCCCGGCCAGGAACAGGGCGTTGCGGGCCGTCGGGAGATCACCGCGGAGGATGAGCAGCCAGATTCCCAGCGCGAAGAGCGCCACCGGAACGGAGAGCGTTCCGGCGGTGGCGATGGCCGGCAGCTCGGAGTGCCCGGCGGCCTGGTCGATGGCTACCTCCACGCCCGCGGAGAAGGCTCCCGCCGCCGCGAAGATCACGTAATGGGAATATCCGTAGGCCAGCGAGGAACGCAGGGTGGTGATCAAGTGATGGTGCCCGCGGGAGAAGTAGATCCACCACATGCCTGCGGCGGTGATCAACGCACAGGCCGCGATGAACATCAGCGCCCCGAGGTTCTCGATGGTATGCAGGCTTTCCACCACAGCATTGGCCGAGGCCAGGATCGATTCACCGAGCAGGATGAGGGTGAATAGGCCATAGCGCTCGGTGATGTGGTGTGGGTTCGCTGGGGTGCGGCGGTGGGATTCGGCCCATGCCGGCACCGAGATTTCCGCGGCCACCAGCACGAAGAAGCCGATGAATCCGGCGGTCTCGGGCAGCAGGAGCCGGGCGAACCATGCCACCTGCACCACCGTGATGCCCGCCGCGTAGCGCAGCGCCGTGGCGCGCAGCTCGGAGTTGCCCATCGCCACGCGGAGCCACTGGGTCACCAGCGCCAGACGCATGATCGCATAGCCGATGGTGATCGCTGTGAAGTCGTGCTCTTCCATGGCCGCGGCCGCTCCGGAGGCCAGCACCAGGACCCCGGCCATCTGGATGAAGGCCAGGATCCGGTAGAGCCAGTCGTCGGTGTCGAAGGAGGTGCCGAACCAGCTGAAGTTCATCCAGCACCACCAGATGGCGAAGAAGACCATCAGATAGCCGAGGACTCCGGCACCCAGGTGGTTTTCCGCCGCCATATGATGCAGCTGCACCGAGGCGAAGGACACGGCGACCACGAAGACCAGGTCGAAGAACAGTTCCAGCGGGCTTGCGGCGCGGTGGGGCTCTTTCGGGTCACGGGGCAGCATGGGTGGCAGGAAACGCGGGGGTGTGGGATTCACGATGTCGTCTTTCCAATTCGGGCGGCGGGTGATGCGTGGCGGGAACCATTACGGGCGTTGACTAGCCTTCCCGGATTCTCATGCTGGCCAGTTTGCCTCCCGCGATATCAAAGGTGAACTTCGAGGGGCCATTGGCACAATTCGATGTCCATCCCCCGATCACGGTGACTTGTCCATCTTGCTCACGGGTCCGCTCGATGTCCAGTGTGCCGCAGGCCCCGATGAATTCCTTGTCGCTCCATGCCTTGATTTCCTCTCGTCCGGTGAATTTCCGGCCCCAGTCATCCACCCACCCATCCTCGGTGAAGGCATCGAGGAAACCGTGCTCATCATGGGCGTTGACAGCCTTCCAGAAGGAGGCCAGCGGTTCGGGAATGCTCTGCGGTTCCATGGTCTACTCCTATCGGTCAGCGGGTGGTGTAGCCGCCATTGGCGAAAATCGTCTGGCCGGTGATCCACCAGCCATCGGTGGCAAGGAATGACACGATCGGGGCAATGTCCTGGATCTGCGTCAGCTGTCCGCCCATAGCCTGGGACTTGTGGAACTCGACGCGCTCGGCGGTTTCCTGCCCGTAGAAGAACGGGGTGTCCATGGGACCGGGGGCAATGGCGGTCACCGAGATTCCCCGCCCCGCGAATTCCTTGGCCGCTGCCCGGGTGAAGTGCTCCACTGGGCTCTTGCCGCCGGCATAGGTGGAGTAGCCGTCCGTGAACGCGGCCAGCAAGGAGGTCACGATGGTGATGATCTTGCCGCCATCGGCAAGGTGGAGGCCAGCGGATTTGATGAAGAAGTAGGCGGCTTTGCTGTTCACATCGAACATGGAGTCGTACTCTTCCTCCGAGGTCTCGATGATGGGCTTGCGCAGCACCTTGCCTACGGTATTAACGGCCACGTCGATGGTTCCCAGAGCGGCTTCGGCCTCGACGAAGAGGCGCTCGACGGCTGCCGGGTCGGTGAGGTCGCCACTGAGGATCACCCCTTCGCTGCCGGCCGCGCGGATCGCGGCCAGGGTTTCTTCGGCCTGCGCGCGCGTGGATTCCGAGTTGTAGTGGATGGCGACGTTGGCCCCGGCTTCGGCCGCTTGCCGGCTGATCAGCCCGCCGAGATTCTTGGCTCCCGCCGCCACGAGAACATTCTTGCCTTCGAGGGTGTGCTTGCCCAATGTCTACTCCTTCTCGCTATTTCACCAATACACGTCTGTATATCAGTGATATGAGATACTATAACAGTATGACAGGAGATGGTCGAGGGGATACACGGACCCGCATTCTGGACGCCGCGGCCCAGATGATTGCCAACGGACCGGGCGAGGAGATTTCGCTGCGTGCGGTCTGTGCCGAGGTCGGCGTGAAGATGCCAACCCTGTACCACTTCTTCGGCAATAAGCAGGGCCTGCTGGAGGCGGTCGTGGATCGCGGTTTCGACCTCTACCTGGCGGAAAAAGAGGCCCATGAAAGCAGCGGCGATCCGATCCAGGATCTCCGCGATGGCTGGGACGCCCACGTGGCGTTCGGGGTCGCGAACCCGGGTTTCTATACCCTCATGTACGGCAAGGTGGTCCCGGGATATTCGCCTGCAGCGCAATCGCGGCCCAGTCAGATCCTGCGTGGCCTCACGGAAAGGGCCGCGGCCCAGGGCCGCCTCGTCGTCTCCGCCGAGCAAGCGGCGGCGCATATTCTCGTCACCAACATCGGGGTCACGCTGCGCATGATCATCCTGGCGAAGGAAGACTGGGAGCTGTCTCGCTCGGTCCGGGAAGGTGCCATCGCGGCCATTACGGGCACGGGAACTGACAGTTCGCCGCGTTCGATCATTCATCTCGCTCTGGAGTATGCTAATGCCCGGCCTGATGTGCTCGGGCAGGAAGAAACCGCCATGCTCTCGGCGTGGCTTCGCCGGCTCTCCGATTCCCAGTAGCAGCCGGCCTGCTGCATTCCGGGCCGCACCCGATAATCCGGGTAGGTTGGAGGCGACCGGGCGGGGCCGCCCTCACATGCCCACGAACACTGAGGGGGCGCCGCGCCACCTCAGCTGGATTCTTCAACGCCTTCCAGCGCCATCTGAGATGGCTGGTGCTTGAATCCCTTGGTGGTGAGTGCCAAAATAATCGCTCCGATCACCAGCCAGATGGATCCGATGACCACGGCGTGCACATCAAGCTGGGTGAGCAGGAACCCGATGACCAGAACGCCAATGGCGGGGCACAGGAGGTAGAGCAGCGTGTTGAGCTTGATGCCGGCACGGCGCTGTCGATCCCAGTAAACGATGACCGAAACGTTGACCATGATGAAGGCGATAAAGGCGCCGAAGTTGATGAATGAGGTCGAGGTGGCCACATCCATGAACATCGCAATCAGGCCAACCACGGCGATGGCCAGGATGGAAAAGACCGGGGTGCTGAACCGTTCATTCAGCTTGCCAAAGATCTTCCGTGGAAGAACTCCGTCGCGACCCATCGCGTAGAGCAGCCGGCTGCCGGCCGCCTGGGCTGCAATGCCCGAGGTGAACTGGGCGATGACCAGGGCGGCCAGGAAGATCGCGCCGAAGAGATTGCCGCCGATCTGCTGTGCGATCTCAAATCCGGCAGCGTCAGAGTTTTCAAAGACTCCGCCAGGGTGCACCAGCTGCACCGTGTAGGCCACGACAACAAAGATGCCGCCGCCAATCAGCGCAATCAGCATGATCGCCTTGGGCACCGTGCGGCGGGGCTCCACGGTTTCTTCGGTCAGCGTGGTGACCGCATCAAAACCGAGGAAGGAATACGCGGCGATGGCAGCTCCGGCTGCGATCCCGGCGGGGGTCGCGCCGATCCCGGTGAAAGGCGTAGCGCTCACCAAGGCGCCTGCGCCGTGGTCACCGGAAACGCTGGCTATGGAAAGAATTACGAAGAACACGATGACCAGGATCTGGAATGACATCAACACCAGATTCACCCGGTCGGCCACCTTGATGCCGATGATGTTCAAGATCGTGGTCAGCACGATGAACCCGAGAATCCACGCCGGCATGGGCACCGCCGGGAATTGGGCCTGCAGGTAGGATCCGCCGATCAGCCAGATGACCATGGGCAGGAACAGGTAGTCGAGCATGGTGGCCCAGCCGACCAGGAATCCGACCCGTCCATCGATGGTTTTGCGCACGTAGGTGTAGGCGGAGCCAGCTACCGGGTAGGCGGCAGCCATCCGGCCATAGCTGTTTGCGGTGAAGAGCATGGCCAGCAAGGCGATCAGGTAGGCACTGGCGCTGGCGCCACCGGTTTCAGAAGCAATGACCCCGAAAATGCCCAGGACAATCAGGGGAGTCAGGTAGGCCAATCCGAAAACAACCAAGGACGGCAATTTCAGGGTGCGAGTGAGTGCAGGGGTGGAAGACATGGAAAACTCCGTCGTTTTCTAAGAGCGATGTTGAGGATGCTGCGGGGTCCAGCGTGCTGGATCAAGTTCGCCGTTGTAGAGCGGAAGCTTGATCGAGGCATCGCCGGGATGGAATTGCGACCAGACGCGGTTGGTGCCGGCGGTGCCGTGCTCGCGGACCCTTTGCACTGCCGCAGGATCAATGCGAACCACCAGAGTGTCTTCGCCGAGACCGGCTTCGCCAAGGACCATGCCCTCGGGATCCACGGCGATGCTTCGTCCGCGTCCTATCGGGGAAGCGCAATTGACGCTGAGCATGTAGACCTGGTTCACGATGGCATTGGCGCGGGCCAGGACCAGCTCTTGTTCGCGGTCTTCGCTGGTGGTCTTCACGATATTCAAGATGGCGTTGGCACCCATCCATGCGAGGTGGCGCGAGTGCTCGGGGAACCATGCGTCGTAGCAGATGGACAGGCCGACGGACCCCATGCCGGGCACCTCGGCCACGACAAATTCTGTGCCCGGCTGGTGCGGCTCGAAAGGGCGCCATGGGAACATCTTGCGATAGCTGGCAACGAGGGTGCCATCCGGGGCGAAGAGCAACTGGGTATTGCGGAATCCTCCGTCGGCGTCGCGCTCGCCGATGCTTCCCGGGCAAAGCCAGATCTGATGTTCTGCGGCGATGGCACCGAGGGCGGCGACGAACGGATCATCGAGCGATACGGCGGCCCTTTCCAGCGCAGCGCTGCGTTCTTCGAGCGGCAGGTGCTCTGTACCCTGCAGATGCAATTCCGGGTAGACCAGCATCTGCAAGGGGCCGTAGGCCTCCAGGGTCTCGGCGACATCATCGGCAAAAAGCTGGAGCGGATCCTCCAAGGGCAATGGGACCCGCTGGGCCAGGCCTGCGGTAATCATGTGGGGCATCGTGAACTGCTTTCAAAAAACCTATAACTGATCAATATGATCAGTTATTCAAATGTATGTGACGCAGCCGATAGACTCAATACATGACGGCGAAAAATATTTCGGGGCTAACCCACGCCGAAGAGCGAGAAATCGACCGGCTGCTCCATGCGGCACCCGGCGCTGCGGC